>Ga0307378_10006383_pt1 | contig 16158 bp, 25 predicted proteins | sample UN1MG_FD_202238 | JGI IMG/M metagenome (GOLD analysis project Ga0307378, IMG submission 202238) | Soil microbial communities from Risofladan, Vaasa, Finland - UN-1 | ecosystem: Environmental > Terrestrial > Soil > Coastal area > Acid sulfate soil | place: Finland: Risofladan, Vaasa | collected... | reverse complement strand
GATTCGTAGCTCCTCAGTGTCGTGCGCCTCAGCATCCTGTCCGAACAGTCCTCGATCCACTCTTCCGTCTTGATTCTGAAGAGTGCTTTCCGTGGCATCTGCTACCCTCCCATATTCCATTACCAGGAAATTAATCATTTCCCAGGGTGGAGGGCAGGAGATCATTAGAACCGCACCCCCAGAGTGCACTGGCCCACCCACTCGCCAGATATCTTCTCATAATTTGAAGGAAGGTTGTCAGAAACTAATCCACATGAAGTACATACATGGTGGAGTTTCTTGGAACCAGGATAGGTCGGTCTCAGCTCCTTGGTGCCACCGCAGATCTCACAAGTAGAATCATAGAGTCTCGTTTCCATCCCGCAGTTTTCCCCCTCTCAAGAAGATCGTCCCATCGTTTTCATAAAAGAGAATATAATCCCCTGGTTCCGCGTTCATCTTTTCCAGGGCTCGCTTTGGTATCACGACTGTATTATGCATCTGCAATTTTCGCTCTCCAATGCGGTACATCAAAAACTATAACATAATATCAATATTTAAAGTTTCCGTAATACGGTAATACAAATGTACAGAATATAAATTTTTAAGTATCTTGTTATATACTGAGATTCTATGGCAGACCTGTCAGATATGTTTGACATGGCCCAGATCCTTCGTAATAATGTTGTGACCCTCAAGAAAAAAGTAGCGGATATCTTGGACGTATCTGAGGGGGATTATATCGGATACTTCGAGCATCCAGATGGGATATTGATAAAGAAACTCAATATCGAAGTATTTGGAGATGAGCGTTGATCGAGCGATGTTTTTCCTTCAGGTCTAGGATATCGGCCTTCAGCTTATCCCTATACTCTTTCACGATGCGGTCAATCTCCGGCCTCAGTTCATCAGGGCAGTTCTCTACGATGACCGTCAAAAATACCTTGCACACCATACCCACCACATAAGGGAATATAATCTGTTAAGGGGTTAAATAGGTGACCATGTTCCATGGACGAAAGTACAATATAAGCATATGCAATTCATTTCTTATAATTAGTACATGGAGAGTGAAAGATGGGAGTAGCCAGAGCTGCCGGGAGCATATTAATAATATTCGGCTTGTGTGTGCTCATTTTCTGCTTCTGCGTCTATGAATACCAGATGAGCTGGGATGGGAAGGTGGAATATAGAGATGGGCAAATCATTCAATATTACGCCAATCCCGAAGTGGTAAAATTGATGATCTTCGGGATGGGGGGCGGTGTCGTATTGACGGCCCTGGGTATTATCGTAATCTGGTATAACGTCCCACCCGATAGAAAATAGAATGACGGGTCATCGCTTCCGTGGAAGGCAACTCACGAAAAAATCATTTCCGTTTCTTATTGAGTGGTCTATGTTTTTCTTTGTCCACCCTGGAACATGGACATTATGACCAAGAGTATCAGTATTATGAGGATGAGCCAGATGAGATTCATGAACCATGGAACCTCTATTTTTTCATCCTCATGCGAATTAGTAGTGAAAGTGAATATGTAATTCGCTGAATTTACTCCATCCGTCACATTGACCCAGATGGTGTATTCCGTATCGTTCTCTAACAGTGTCAATATACTAATGGATTTCGTGCCATTCGTAGCATCAACTCCGGTTGCATTGTCTCCATTACTAATTTCAATGCTCCAGTTGAAGGTATCCCCATTAGGATCTGTGATCATGCAGGACCAAACGGCCAAATCGATGGATATACCAGTGCTTCCGTTGGCTGGGCTCGGTGTGCTTACCACCGGTGGGAGTTCTGGGGCATCCTCAGTAGTGAAGATGAAAGTCTCATTCGTCCAACTTATCCCATTGGTAGCATTCACCCAGACGGTGTACTCGGTGCTGTAGTTCAAGATAGTTATCGTAACATATTTGCTTCCGTTCATATCCTCGGTGTCTAGATTTCTATCACCGTTACTGACCTCTATGGACCAGTCGAACGGAAGCCCACCAGATTCCTCTATCGTGCAGCTCCACATCGAAAGGGACAGCTCAACATCAATTGTTTCATTGGCGGGGTCGGGGTTCGAGATCGTTAAGAAGGTCGGGGCGGGCTCCTCCTCGGTAGTGAAATAGAAATAGTATTTGGAAAGTGCCTCATAGGAATCAGTAACATTGACCTGGACGGTGTACTCGGTTGAATATTCCAACAAGCTAGTTATTGGACATGATTTTGAGCCATTGCTGGCCCCGCCTCCACTACTCGAATCTCCGTTGCTGATCAAGATCATCCAGTTGAATGTGTCTCCGTTCGGGTCTTGAACGGTGACGGTCCAGGATGAAAGTGAGATCGAGATTCCACTTGATTCGTTGAGTGGATTCGGGTCAAAGACGATGGGTGCGGTATTTGCCCGGGTTGTGAATATGAATGTCTCGTTGGTCCAGTCTGTGCCATCAGTCACATTCACCCAGACGGTGTACTCAGTATCGTACTCAAGACCAGAAACGAGATCGACAGATTTCGTCCCATTGGTATCGTCATTGACGAAGTTGGAATCAGAGTTAGACACTACAATCGTCCAGTTGAAGGTGTCACCGTCAGGATCTTCAATCGTACAACTCCAGGACGGAAGATGGATCGATATTCCGGTTGATTCATTGAGGGGGTCTGGATTCGTAATTGATGGCGCGTTATTGGACGGTTCTTCACTTGGTTCGTACTCATAAAGCTTCGTGCCATTCATCAGGAAGCCATATTCACCATAGACGTACATCCTGACCGGATCACCAGCATTCGCTTCCTCAGCAATCATGATGCTCCTGCTGGTGGTGTTCCATATTTGTCCGGTAAGACCAATAACCTCGGCATTCGCCCCAAGCAATTGAGACTGGATTATGCTATAATGTTTGGACCAAACATCTGAGGTTGTGTTGTAAGACCAGTATTGAACATCTGAATTTGTGCCAATGGTCCTGTTCAGCAATGCGTAATAATGTATCGTGTCATCGTAAAGAAAGATCGAATTGAGATTGTACTTGCTGTTGCTTTTTGAAAGCTCCAATGGCGTTGACCAACCGCTTCCGTTGTAATAGACGAAATAGATATGATAATATGCGTCGGTCTTTCGGTTGTATAGTATATAGACATTGGTTTCATCGATGACGGACTGGCATCCGAAATTTTCTTGCGTTCCAGTATCAACGACCAAACAGTTAGTTTCTGTCTCGGTCTGGTCTATCGTCGTACCCAGATCAGTACCCGTAGCGTTATAGCAATGTGAATTGGTGACATTGAAATAGGCGTAATAGACGTTCTCTCTGACTCCAGAACCATAATTGTGGATGCTCCAGGTCATTGGAATGATGTAATGTCCATTGAGCAAATGGGGTTCTGAATACCATAGATAGGTTGCGTAACCCGAAGCATAGGTATGGATTATCTTTTCGCTTCCCCAAGAACCGCAATTATCTGTCGATATCTTATAGGCGTGTTGATAGTTCGAACCGCTGGAGATGGTTTTACGATAGAATAGATAAACCGTTCCATTATCGGGGTTCGCCCAGGGCTGTGGATATGTGGCATCGTTGCCAGTTACAGTGGAACCTTCGCTCCAAGACGAAATATTATTTGCATAGGTGGAAACTCGATGATAGATATATGATTCATGACCGCCATAGAAAATATGGAGTTTTCCATCAGTGGTCCTCACCAGGATGGTTCCAGCATGGGAGTCATCGGTTGGTTGGTTGCAAATGCTCCCGCTGTATGACCAACTTCCATTTGCGCCATCATATTTTGCGACTCCCACTTCTCCATTCACATACCCATCATAAAGGAACGGGACATAGAAATCGTATCCGTATCTGATCCCGGCTGCCCAATAATATACGCTAGTGGGATGGTCATTGCCAAAAGACAAGAAATGAATGGAATCATAGACCCGAAGGGTATAGTTCTGTGAAACCTCAGCCGTACCATTGTCGGCGGTGATGTTCACCCAATATGTCCCAATGGTCGTGATTGTCCCTGAAACGTTGCCGTTCGAATCAATTGATAACTCAGTCGCGTTTGTCGTCAGATTGTACCCTGTCGCTCCACCACAATCAGAATCGTAATAATAGGCGGTATTATTGATAGCGGTGACCAAGGGCAAAGTGGTGAACTGTTCAAGTACTGGCTCTTCTGCATCACCCCACAAGGCTGGATCATCGGACACTCTGATGTTATCATAATAATTTAGACCGTAATCTCCTCCGGTTGAAGTATCACCAAAATATACATTCGTTATCGCATAAATCGGACTAATTGTAGTCAAAGATGTTGGTTCACCATTATTCACCTTCAAATAAAAATGATAATGATCGGTAGTAACATTAAGCTGAACTCGATTCCAAGTTTCATCAATTAGATCAACACCACTATCAACATTTTGACTTGCAGCATTATAATAATATATATCGAGTCCAGCAGCATAAATCACAGCTCCCCCATGCCCCCCTGCGGTAGTCGGATTAAAAATACATATACCAGGAGAACCAGCCTGATAGGATGATAATACTGGGTATAACCACAAATCAACATAATACGCACCACTAGAACCCAACGCAGCACTTTGATAAAACTGCTGGTTTTGACCGCTACATTTCATCGAGTAAGAACCCTGATAAGCCGTAACCGTGCTTCTAGCTGCATTAACAACCGTGAACCCATCATTCCCTTCCTCAAAGGTGGCATCAATATAATCGGTAGCCAGAACGGTTCCGCTGATGATTAGCATACTTGAGAACAGCATCATGGATACGAGTATGATGACGGAAATCTTTGTTGTTCTAGTCGTTGAACTCCTCAAAACTCTTTTTTTTTTGATTACCAATTCAACGCCTCCCCACAACTAAACCCACGACTACCACAATCAACATGATAAGGAGTAAACCAACAATAATCGAAGCTATCATCCTACCTACCGTTGTTAAATTAATCTCGATGTCATGCTCACCAGAAGTTATCGAAAAAGACAATTCTCCGGCATCGACATTGAAATTGACCTTTTCGCCATCTATCGTATATTCACAGATCGTTCCCGTTATACCAGAGCAGAGAATGTTGACCTCACTGGTGCTGTTCACCGTGAAAACAAACCTTTCTGATCCATATCCTTCAGAATAATTGAGTATATGAAAGAAGATCTGACCATCATATGAAACATCCATCAGTCCGATCTGAAACGAGTCGGTGGCATTAGCTATCAGGTAACAATCATCAGCAGGAGTGATCTTGACATCGTCAAATATCCAGGCTGTGGTAGCACCTGCGTAAGACCTCGTCATGTTGTAACTTTCGTTATGTGCCATGGCCCCGTATTCCATCATAACCTCCAGATTTCCTATTAAGGTGATCTGGACCACACCACAGCCCCCAACATAATTCATGGTGATATTGCACCAACCAGACACAGGAGCGATGCTGATATATCTCACATAACCGGAAGCCAGGGTAGCGGTGCAGTTCACATTAACCCCGTTCACATCGAGAATTACCCCCCTGGTGGGTTCATCATCTTCGAAATAAAGGCCGGGGGATATGCTGCTGTTCACTCCGACCACGGAATCGCACATGAAATAATCAACGCCATCACTAATTACCATGGTCTGAGCATGAATGAAGAAAAGGATCTTCGTTGTTTCGGCAGGTATGACCCCCGACACCATGCACATCTCATATTCAGTTGTCGGTGTCAGTGAGGCAGATCTCCGTGAAAGATACACTGCATCATTATAGTAATCCATCCTTACCCGCATCCCAATGATATCAGAGTTCTCTCTTACCTTGATCCATGCTGAGAAGGCGAAATAATCCCCTATTTCAACTTCCAGTTCTTCCAGGGTTCTCCATTGATAGATGCCCCTCACAACGCCAGCGTCGGCAGAGTCCACGGATACCTTGGCGCAATACGTACCACTATGTGAATCCACCATGGGCCACGCTCCATTCGAACCGGTCCCTATTCCCCAATCGGTTATGTTCTGGAAACCTTCTGGTTCCCATGATTCCAACCCGCTGTTGAGGATGCTGTTATTCAACGTATAGCCTGATAGTATCAGTTTGGGGCTGCTGATGCCGATATCTGACATATCATAATACATATGACTGAGTGAATTGTGATCCTTGGCCTGTGATTCGAAACTTAAGGATCTGTCCCTGGTGCGGTAAACCCCCTCCGAAAAGGTGCAGACCTCAAGTTCTCCCAGGTCCACCTTATCCCGCGCATATTCCAATAATGCTGACAGATTTCCATAACTGTCCTCGATGGTCCCATTATAAAGGACATTATGCCAATAGAAGTTTATCCAGCTCTTGTTCTCTATCGCCCAATCTATGTAATCAAATATCTGATTCATGTCGGTAGGTATGGACATCCCATCGACCTCTTTCCGTCCTATCTCATTGGTCGAATACTGGACGAAATAGCTGTTACCGCTGATCACCCCCCTGGTCATGATGTAATACCTATCAGCGATCTCGGCAACCGTGGCGTTGTAATGCCCGTAGGGATAGGCCATCGAAGTGATCATCAATCCATTCGTTTCCAGTCTGACCTTAGATTCACGGAGTTCGTTCTCCGTTTCGCTTAAGCTGAGGGTATCAACCATGCTCGAATGGGTTGTTCCATGCGTTCCGATCTCCCAACCCGCTGCTTGTAGTTCCTGAAGGTTTGTGATGTTCATCCTCCAGGCGTTCCCCAAGGTATCGGTATTGATGAAAACCGTTGCTGTGAGGTTATACGCCTCGAAGATCGGGAAACCGTAGAGATACTGGCCCAGGAGATTATCATCCATGCTGAAGGATACCCGCCCGATGTCTGCATATTCTCCATATGTCGGTATTGTGCGTCCATAGACCCCGCTAAATGTGGGTTCATCGGCCACAACGCCAACTGCGAAAGGGGAAAGGATCGACAGGAAAAGAATGGAAACAATGATCAAAGAGGAGAAACGGGGTTCAAAGGATTCTCCTCTTTGATCTAGAATCTTTCTTTTTCTGCTTACTCTAGGAACGCGAATATGAACCCCTCTCTTTCTTGGTTTAGAATAAATAAAAAAAAGGGTTTGGCCTATCCCTTCATTCCACCCTTGCCACCGAGCTTCAGCATATTCAGGATAGTCATCAGTATGACTATCGGTATGATGGCATAGAGCAGCACCACAATGGTCGAGATATACGAATATTCGTAGATCATGATCACGCCATTGTAATCATCCACGGTTGCATAGTCAGCATCCAGCAGCTCAACGTACAGGTTGGCGGATTTGTTCTCTACCAGATCGGTGTAGTTAGCAACCTGTTCAAAGCTGATGTTGGCGTACACTCGAACATCATTTTTCGCTGCTATGGTTTCATTGGCGGTGATATTGGTAACACCATCATAAATGTGGTAATGGACATAGAACGTGGCATTTGTCGCGCTGGCGTTCAATGGATCAGCGTAGCAGGTGAAATTCCAGTAAGCAGCATCCAGACCTACCGCTGGAGGAGTCTGAACATAGAACTTCCAATCTGAGCCTACTAGATCCGTCCCGCCATCCGTGGTCAGATAAATATACCCCAGTCCATCCACATAGGCCAGGGCTGGTGAAGCGATAAGCATCACTCCTATGAGCAAGGTGAACACAGTCAGCACTATTTTCTTGAGCAACATCCTTTAACCCTCCATCTTAGGATGGATGTTGATCTAGTGCTTTGTGAATCCACCAAACACCCAGCCCAGTACCCAGACCAATACCATAATTGGGATTATGGCGGTAATCAGGGTTATGGTGTCGCTGAAATCAACAGACATCTTTTAACCTCCTTCTCAGGCATTCGTCCTCCCCCGCGTTCTAGGACCGGGGCATCCTATATAGAAGTAAGGACTAATACCCCATTATAATGCATCTTGCCAAAATATATATACTAGACAATATTACAAGTGGATAATACTACTATATAGTACCTTTTGGCCCAATATGTTGTCTGGGGGAAATGGTTGGGTTTGAGTTGTGTGTGTGTGAGGTAACAGAAGGTGTAGTAGTATATGTCAAAAATATTAATAAGAATCATTAAGGATCGATGCTGCCATTCTTGCCATGCTTAATGTAGCACCCTGAGTTCTGAACTTCTCATAAACAAGATCACGATCCCAGCCCCTAGAATTTCTTAGAATGATTTGCTCAGAAGTTTCCATATCCATTACGATCTCGGCCAGGGTTTCAGCGTCCATCTGGGGTTTCAAATGCTCTGGCATGATGGCTTCCGCGTAGCCCTCAAGCCTCTTATCCCCCGATCTGTTCTTCACTATCAGGTAACGCTCCCACGCTTCCGCGTCAATCGACTTGACGCTGGGGAATCTGAAATGAAATCGTTTCTTGAACCACGGCCTTCTCTTATCATCGAACGGTCTTTTGTCTGGGTCGTATTTTATCCCGTACCCCTTCCTGACGTGACCGCCCACGGTCTTGGTATAGATCCAGAACATAGCGTTGCAGCGATGAAGGGCCAGCTTTTGAATGTCGAAGTTCCTGGGCGCAACTATCGGGATGTTGAGGTTCTTCCTTCTGCATTGGATCAGGGTCTTTTTCACATTGATGCCTGGAAGGGTGTTGGCCTCATTGCTCAAGATGATCTCCCCCCCTTCATCAGCATCCACAGAACCATATCTATTGGCCTTCTCAACCCCCGTGATGAACTCATAAGGGGTGTTCACCACATGGTCCTCGATAACGAACCTGTCACCCGCTATCGCGTTGCAGTAGAGGAGGGCAAAAGCAGATTTCCCGGCCCCCTCCTCGCCCAATATCACAACTACGTTATCGTTATCGTCCTCCAGCTTCTGCCGGACGAAAGCGAAATGCTCATCAAGGGTACGACTCCGATCCTGCATTATCTTTAACCCCGAACTTTTGATACATCGCCCCTTCCGCGTCAGGGATGGTGTCGTAATGGATCTTCATCCAGGCCTTTACCTCATCCAGAACATCGATTATGAGCTGTTTCTTCGCCAGTATCCTTCGCCTCATATCGACCTGTCTCTCGTTCACGTTGATCGTTCCCTGGAGCCTGTCCCATTCCGTTATGAAATCGATCTCCTCCCCTTTCTTGTTCTGAAGCTTGAACCTCAACTTGATCTTGGTGGGTATGGCAGCCTCCCACGAATCGACATAATCCTCATCTGTGCAGGTCAGCCCATCCAGCGATTGAAGGGTCGAGGTTTCCAGCATCTTGATCTGGGCCAGCTGCCATTCTGGGGCGAACTCTATATCTGCTACATCAGCCATGGATGCTCAACCCCTTTTTAAACAATCGTTTCTCAAGGCAATCAATAACTGGCTGGATTACCTCGATCATCATATCATCTGAGATATCATCAAGAACGGGGTTCTCAAAATACCAATCTGGGAATGAATCTGGGCCAGGTATCGGCAGTTCCTCGTCAATGTTCTTCGCCTCGTTCAATGCCCTGGCATGATACTTCTGGAATGAGATCCAGAGCATCCATTTCTCCTCCCGATACTTCTTTCTTATGGTCTCGCTGAGCTGGAGCGATATCTGGTATAACTGATTGACCACTGACCCAGGGCCATAAGGCATCCCGTAGTTAATGATCGGTCTGGACCTGATCCCTCTCTGCTCGCTTACGTCTAGCATTCAATACCGCCTCTTTCCACTCTGGTAGTACCAGGCTGGTCCCACTCTTTACCACATCGACCCGCACATCTGGATTAGCATGGGTCAGTTTCTTTGTGTCCTTGACGCACTTCTCGGTCATGATGAGAAATAAATCTTCAACATAGTCAGTAGGTATGACCCCGTTATCAAATAGTTCGTTGGCCGTAGTCAGCCACTTGGAGGAGTTATTTACCTTCCGCCTGATACGCTTTTCGTTTACCTGGATCTTCCACAATCCCTTTTCCTCGCATTCCTCATCAAGCCCGGTATCGAGTCTGATCAATGAGGAGTTGGGATTGAAGATGTTGAATATCTTCCCCTGGTTTATCCAGTAGGTATTCATTGTCCTGGGAGGAGAACCATAGGCCCGGTCCCAGGCGCGGGTCCACATATTGTTAGTCCTCCAGTAACAGCGTCCTTCGGGCTTCGGCTCGCCCTCTGAGTATTTGATATAGTTCTTGAACCATGCACGCCAGACGCAAAGGTAGCACACCACGACACACATGAATAGGAAGATCATGACGATCATGAACTCCGGCCCGTAATACTGCCACCATAGCTGGATGGTGGTTTCAGATGCCGTTACCTCAAGGAACGCGGGACCGATCCATGACGCTTCCCACCAGTCGTTCATGAAATCATAGTTCCCAGCTATCAGCTCCATGATGGTGAGGTAAGCGAGGAACAGGGCGAAAGCCACCATGTGCATCCTTGGAAGGATGTTCCTGGCGGACTTCCACCCTCCGGGGTGGGTTTCGCTCCATAACTTCTCGCGGGGGGCGTTCTTCTCGGCCTTTGCCCGTTCCTTCGCTTCCTTCCGTTTGTCCTTCTCCTCTTTCTTTATCTGCTCCTTATCCGGTTTGATGATCTTGATCGCTTCGGGCGGTTTCGGGGGGCCAGAAGGCTTCACGGATCGGTTTTCATGCACGTTTCCCCCTGCTTTTTCATGCACATTTGGGGTTTCCGAAGCCCTTTTTCTCTCGGCTATGATCTGATTGGCCTTTCTCCTGGCTTCGATGATCACCTTTATGCTCATTCCCTTATCGCGGTATTGCTGTATGTCATGTTTCTGAAAGACGTGGGCAGCTAACCCCTGCTCGCTCTTGCATTTCCTACCACATCCCGGCCATGGACACTCGATCATACTGAACCCGCCTCCTCAGTGTTGCGGATCTGTTCGGGCGATGCATTCACCATGTGTTCATCGCGCTCATAAACGCCCGTTGCCCTGGTCTTTATGTTCATGGACTCGATACAGGCGTTGACGTTCTCCTCATGCAACTGCTCGATCTTCTCCCCAGTGATCATGAAGGCCATGAAATCATCGATTATGGACTCCCACTTGACCCGATCCTTCGGTTGAACCTTTCTATAGTTCTGTGTGTCCGGGTTGAATATCTCATCCGGCCAGATCGGTATCATAAAATTGGATTTGAACTTGAAACCCCGACAGTTCACCGTCAGGTTCTTGGAGAAAACATCGCCAGTGATCTCGATTGGATGCAGGGCCATGCTGACCCTGGATAGATGCCTCCGGCCATTATAGACCATGGAGGCCACACAATCAGTCGAGAAGTGAAGGCCATACATGGGCGCATAGGTAAACCCAGGATGATTATTATCCCCGGTGCAGTAGAGCCACTTTACCCTGGACCGTCTCAGATTCCTTTTCCCGGCCTTCTTCATCTTGTGCAACAACATCTCATGGACATCAATGGGGGTGGGGCTCATGGTCGATTTGCGTTTGAACAGCCAATTCAAGATACCCATGAGTGGTAGCATGAATACGCTCGCAACCAAGGCTATCACTATGACCGTGGTCAACATATCGCTGTCGATCATTTCACCAGCTCGCTTATGCCCTCATCCATTGATCGTTTCATGGTCACTTTCAGAGCCTTTAAGATGGCCTTCACATAGACGAATACAATGATGGTAATGAATAAGGGCAACATCCCCAGTACCATGACCTCAAATATCTGTATTGCGAACGAAAGGAAATCCGTCATTTCAGCACCTTCCCTAAGAACTTACCCGCTTTCTTGATCCGTTTAGTGGGGGATACCGATTCTATGTATTGGGTCGATGCCCTCAACCCCGCGCTCGCTGCTGCCTCGAATTTGCCCTGAGCCATCAGTAAGAACGCGGTCATTATTCTGATAACGAATAAAAGCGGGAAGAAGAATAAGGCCATAGCAACCGCTACGATTAGCAACCCTAATATGATAGCCCCGTATTCGATAAGCACATCGAAAGCCATGGTGAGAAAATCATAAATCCATTCACCAATGGACCAGATGAATGATCCGACTGCCCGTAGGAAATCGAGCGCAGCATCTATGGCGTTGTCTATAAACCCACGCACCATTCGCCACGCCTCTATCGGACTGGGGATCTGGGGGCTCAGTTCGCTCAACAGCCACCATGCCCAACCAACGGGGCTGCCGTATGTCGCAATATGAACCCATGCTTCACCAGGGCCACGGATATCAAAGGTCTTGGCCACCGCTTCGCCAACGTGGACCCATGCGAGAACCGTGCCAACAACCGGAATGAAATAAAGCCAATCCCACGAAGTGGTTTCGGGGCTCGGAGGTTCTGCCATCGTAGGCGTGGCTATCTGGGATGGACATATCAGATAGCTGTAATATGGCCTGAAGCCAATGAACACATCCGTTCTGTTCGGGTCGTAGGTATCTTGATTTATCCAAGTGAATTTGTTTCCTGGCGCAGCCTCGATGTCGGGCGCAGCCTCGAAGAAGAAGGAGATCTCCTGATTCCAAGCACTGGTAAGCAGAACGCTAATGATATCCTCCTCAACGGTCACGGCAGAACCACTGGACGCCAATATCATGTCATAATAAGTCGTATTCCCGATATCAATGGCTGTCGGGTCGGAGGTATCCGTTTTCACAGCGAACCTGGCCGTACCGTTCTCGGTCCTGAAAGGAAGGGTCAGGGTATGATGTCCGTTCAAGCCGTTCATATATGGGGCGTAGACAAGGAAACGGATCTTATCGCCCTCGGTCAGATAAAGATCTATACCACTCATGCCCCCGCCCATGCCTCGCGTGAAATCATAAGATGCTCCCGGATCGAGGTCCAGCCTGGCCTCGTAATTCTCGGTAGATAGCCCAACAGGACGCTGATAGCCGAACCAAGTGTTTATATAAGCATCATTCGCCACATCGTTGGGAGCCCAGTACCATCTCATTGAAGCCTCGGCCTCGTAAATAGTAAGTATATCGAACACATATATCTGGCCTGGCCATATTGGCATGGTCATAAGGATATACATACGATTATCGCGAACGAAAACGTCATTGCCGTCCATCATTGCTGTATCAGTCGGGTCCAGGCTTCGATAGTATCTTGTGACGGGCTCCGATTCATCACCCCACGCTAGAACCACACCGCTCTGGAGTTCATGAGCAGTACCATTGGCCACTTCATAAACCCACAAATGAATGTTCTTGACACTCGCATCGATATAAAGCGGAAGGCGAAGGGTAAATTTCGATGCTCCGGACATGATCTGCTGAGAGGTAAACATCGCTGTCCAAGTCATCCTTAATTCAGTATTGTTAGAGGTAACAATCCCTAATTTGTAGAGCGATTCCTGTGTACTACTCCCAATCCAGATGCCTTGAGGGGCGGGGTCCCATGTCTCATAGTTTTTCGGTGCTGATTCATCCGCGACATTCACCATCTCATCGTAAAAACCCTCATTCACAGATCGGAGATCGAAAATGACATCTGCCCTGGAATCAAGTGCCGTACTATAAGCAACTGTGATTGATGGCATGATAACGATGACCGCCACGAATAAAGCCAGGGCAACCCCGATCTTACCGCTTATCAATGCGTTCCCTCCTCAATTCAATGCAGAGATATTTGTCCTGGACCTCTTCGGCCTCGAACCCATCTGGAGGATTGTTGAGGATATCGTGCAGTTCGATAGCGCAACTGTAAATAAGAGGGCGTGGAGGGCGGATGCTGTTCTTGGGCCAATTAAGCTTCATCCGGGCCAGGTCCACGGATGAGATGCGATAGGTTGACCCGTTAACGCTGCTTATCAGTCTCTTTAGTGCGTCCGGCCTGACGATCTCCAATGTTTCCATTAAGAACCTCACGCTTCAGCAATGTATCCAGGAGGGGTATGACCTTCAGATATCTCCCTAGAACAATGCCTGTACTGAACCAGAATAAACAAAGGAATGAAACCAGGACAGCGTCAATGGCAGTCAAGTGCATCCATCTCCTTATTTTTGTCCATTTCTCCTTACATGACAATATATATTGCATTATATAAAGATGATTAGGGTTTGATAACGTTCTCCAGTGTGCTCTCGGTCATCGTGCATAGCATCTCGAAATCTGTGGAGTATCCCTTCTTCTCCATTTGCTTATAGCTCATCTTGCCGATCATCTGGAGCCCGTATGCAGATTCCTTCATGGCCTTCGGTGCTGGAAACTTCTTATTGTTCCACTTGAACAGCTTTATGACCTGTCTGCCGAACTCCTCAAAGAACTCATCAGTTCGTTCTTCGCTCATCTTCTAACCTCTTTTTCTTTCTGTCTCGTTCCTGCCGGGCCAGCTTACCCGCCTGGAAGTAAAAGACCGCGATGGCCTTCTTATCCCTCAGCCAACTCCTAACGGTCATTGAACGGCCCCTAAGGTAATGATGAACCCCCCAATCCATGATGTAATTGATATGACGAACAGAATCCACCAGTATTTTACTGGCGAACCCCCGAAATCTGTGTGTACGCATTCCGCTATGCCCCACATGAAAAAGACAACTCCGGCTATTAAGAGAATAAACGGAGTTATTATGAACCACTCAGTCATGATGCGCCCTCTCGATGTGCAGAAAGACGATATAGGTGAGGGCCGAAGCAACGCCCAGGATGAACAGAAAAAGCCAGTCGGGGATCATCTTAAGGTAGGGCCTCCACCTGTATCTCGATATCGTATGTTCCAGCGGTGTGGTATGTGATGGTTGTTTCATAAGTAAGATCGGTCCCAGCTGTTAACACAAAGGAAGCGGTCCATCCTTCCAGGTAATCGCCCATATCGGTGAAGGTAACGCCCGAAACGGTCACATCAGCAGTTGATATGTCGGCCTTAGATATCTTGACAGCCAACTGTGCTAAAGGGATATCTACCGTACTCGATAGGTTGACCCCGATACCGTATTCAAGACCCTTCACCAATTCGCCAGAGGTCCAATTATAGCCATTCTCCAGCGTGATCGTCACCGGGGTACTACTGATGGTATTCTGTTCCTTGATCAGATTAGATACCAGGATTCCTGCCCCGGCAACAACCACACCCGCAATAAGCACCATGGCGATCAAAAGGATTGCCAGATGCTTCAACGGTTTAGGTTTACTCATCTTTCATACCTCCATCATTCGATGATTGAATGACTCTGAACTCCTCGGTAACTTCTGAACTGCCTTTTGGCCTGAAGGATATGAAAACATCCAGGTTTTGCTCATGGGCCTTCCGCAAGGCTTCCATTATTACCATCGCTTCGATGATCGTCCTAAATCCCTGACCTATATCCTCTGGGGGTTTCCCAGAAAGTTTTGTTGATCTCATGATATCGCCTCATCCATCCTTGAGAAGAATTCAACGCATCCGATTGGGGCGGTTACCTCATAGCCATGATACAGATTCCACCATTGCCTCAGGGCCTCTAATGGTTCTTCTGGATCTCTGACCAAACCGATAAGAGTGGATAATATCACCCCGCCATAGAAAAAATTGTAAATCCTATCATCCTCAGAAAGGATTACCTTTTCATTGCTCATTTTCCGCTACCTCCGATTTTTGACTGGCTTCGGAAAAAGGGGGGGTCGGTTTTGCACCCTCCCTTTTTCTAGCCTCAAATTCTTCAATCTGATGCCAAAAAATTAAAAAATACCATGCTTTAAGGATAGATTCAAGGGGGAGTTTCATTTCCTCGGCCTCCCTACGTGCTTCCCTTCGGCCTTCGCTCTCGCCATCCCGTCCTTTACCCTCTCCCTTATAAGCTCGCGCTCGAACTCGGCAACCGCGCCCAGGATGGTCACCATCATCTTACCCATTGCTGAATGAGTCTCAATGGGCTGATCGATGCACTCCAGACCTACATTCCATCGATCAAGATCCTCAAGGACACTGAGAAGGTTCTTAACGCTCCTCATCATGCGGTCCAGCTTGGTTATGAGAATGATATCAATCTTCCCCGCCCTGCAATCCTCCAGAAGTCTTTGCAGCTCAGGGCGGTTGGCATCCTTCCCGGACTTGGTATCGACATACTCCCCCGTTATGATCCATCCCCGATTGTTGGCCCGTTCCCTCAGTTTGAAAAGCTGAGATTCGGGGTTCTGGGAGTTGTCCGAAGTGCTGACCCTCGCGTAAAGTGCCACTCTCATTTAAATATCACCTGTTGTCGTTTTTGTCACCTTTCTGCCCGTTTTGTGACTTGATCATAGCTTTG
>Ga0307378_10006381_pt1 | contig 16161 bp, 15 predicted proteins | sample UN1MG_FD_202238 | JGI IMG/M metagenome (GOLD analysis project Ga0307378, IMG submission 202238) | Soil microbial communities from Risofladan, Vaasa, Finland - UN-1 | ecosystem: Environmental > Terrestrial > Soil > Coastal area > Acid sulfate soil | place: Finland: Risofladan, Vaasa | collected... | reverse complement strand
GGTTTGGCAGGCTTTTCACGCCCTTCGTTCCTCAGGGCGTGCCACCCGATCAGGCCGGTTATCAGCGATTCGGTGCCAATCTCTCAGTCCTCGCCGACGGCTCCGGACGCCGCTTGCTCAAGATGCCGAAATCGTGCTATCCTGTCAGCAGTAACTTGTCCTCAGCGTGCGGAAATACTATGGCAGGACGTTTCATAGCACAAACGGTCGTATGGGCGGCGGCAGGTTGTTTGCTGGCCGGATGCGGCGGTTCGCCGCGAAAAACGGCCGATGCGGAAGCGAAGAGGACGCAGGCGGCGACCGGAACCCCCCGTCCGCAGAAATCTTCACCCGGCGATCGCAAGACCGGCACCGACCCGTCGCGGGTTACTCTCGGAGCGAGCAAGACGCCGGCGAAAACGGCGGCGTCGCCAGGCGGCCCGGGAGACCACCGCACGGACGATCCTCCCACGCCTCCGACCCGCTTGGAGGGGCCCTTGCTCTCCAGCCTTCTGGACGCCCCGGTCGATTCGGTCTCGAAGTGGATCCCCAATCTGCCGCGGATGGAAATCGACGATGCTCAGATGGCCAAGGCGGGCATTCGCAAGCTGGCCGGCAAGCGGCTGACCTTGTATACCGACCTGCCCGACGGCCCGGAGATCCAGCGGCTTCCGGAGGTCTTCGATCAGGCCTTCCCGCAATGGTGCGCGTATTTCCAGATCGATCCGGCCGAACATGCCGACTGGAACATGACCGGGTTCCTGATCCAGGACAAGGCCCGGTTCCAGCAGGCCGGCTTGCTCCCGCACGGGCTGCCGCCGTTCCAGCACGGCTTCTCGCGGAACCATGAATTGTGGCTCTACGAACAGCCCAGCGAGTACTATCGTCGGCACCTGCTGTTGCACGAAGGGACCCACGGGTTGATGAACACGTTGCTTCGCGGGTGCGGTCCGCCGTGGTACATGGAGGGGATCGCCGAGTTGCTGAGCACGCACCGCTGGCAGGACGGCCGGCTGACGCTGAACTACATGCCCGAGAATAAGGAAGAGGTGCCCTACTTGGGGCGTATCGAGATCATCCGGGACGCGATCGCCGCGCAGCGGCCGATGCGGCTTCAGCAGGTGCTTGAATATCCGCCGCACGCCCATCTGGAGACGGAACCGTACGCCTGGTGCTGGGCGCTGGCCGTGTTGCTCGACGGGCATCCGCAGTTCCAGCAGCGTTTTCGGCAACTCCACAAGAACGTGCTGGAGCCGGATTTCACCCAGCGGTTCTATGAACTGCTCGGCGACGACCTCGACCGGTTGCGGGAAGAATGGCAGGTGTTCGTCACCAGCCTGGAATATGGATACGACGCCGCGGCGATGCCGATCGACTTCACGCCGGGCAGACCGATGGCCGCCTCGGGCACCAGCGTCACGGTCGCCGCCAACGGGGGCTGGCAGAACAGCGGGCTGCAACTCGAGGGCGGAGCGAGTTACCGGGTGCAGGCCTCGGGACGCTACCAGGTCGCCGATCAGCCGCAAATCTGGTGGTGCGAGCCCAACGGCGTCTCGATCCGCTACTACCACGGCCGGCCGCTGGGGATTCTCCTGGCGGCCATCCGACCCGACCGGCCCGTCCCCGACGATCAGTCTTCCGGGCTGCTGTGGCCGAAGGAGGTCGGACTGGGCACGACCCTGACCCCGAAGGAAACCGGCACGCTCTACTTCCGCATCAACGATTCGGCCGCCGAACTGGACGACAACGCGGGCGAATTGACGGTGGCGGTCGGGCGGGGGTGAGATGGGGGTAGGATGCTAAGCCGCAAGCGGTCTGTGAATGTCGCGCAGGAAGTCGGCCGTGGCCAATTGACGAACCGGCCGTAGGAACGGAGAATAGCGAAGCCTCCGTATCGGAGGGCCGGATACACAATCGCCTCTCTGTTTCTCCCTAAATCCCCCCCAATGGACTGGATTCAATCGCAAGACCCCGAACTCTGGGCCGCCATAGCCGGCGAGATTGAGCGGCAGCGGACCGGGCTGGAAATGATCGCCAGCGAAAACTACACCAGTCCCGCCGTCTTGCAGGCATGTGGCACGGTGCTTACCAACAAATACGCCGAGGGCTATCCCGGCCGGCGATACTACGGCGGGTGCGAGTTCGTCGACGTGGCCGAGGACCTCGCCCGCGACCGGGCCAAACAGCTCTTCGCCGCCGAGCACGCCAACGTCCAGCCTCACTCCGGCTCCCAAGCCAATGCGGCCGTCTATTTCGCGACGCTCGAGCCCGGCGACGTCGTGCTGGGCCTGAACTTGGCCCACGGCGGGCACCTCACGCACGGGATGGATCTGAACGTTTCGGGCAGGCTGTACCGGTTCATCCCGTACGGCGTGCGGCCGGACGACCACCGCATCGATTTCGACCAGATCGCCGAACTGGCGCGCCGGCATAAACCCAAGTTGATCGTGGCCGGGGCCAGCGCCTATCCGCGCGAGATCCCGCACGGGCGATTCGCCCAAATCGCGGAGGATTGCGGGGCCAAGCTGATGGTCGACATGGCGCATTACGGGGGGCTGGTGGCCGCCGGGCTGCACGACGATCCCGTCCCGGTCGCCGATTACGTCACCTCGACCACGCACAAGACGCTCCGCGGCCCCCGCGGCGGAATGATCCTCTGCAAAAAACAATATGCCAAGGAGATCGATCGGGCCGTGTTCCCGGGCATCCAGGGCGGCCCGCTGATGCACGTGATCGCCGGCAAAGCGGTCTGTTTCGGCGAGGCCCTCATGCCGGAGTTTAAGACGTATGCTTGGCAGATCATCGAGAACGCCAAGACGCTGGCCGACGTGTTGACTTCCGGCGGGGCGCGGCTGGTCAGCGGCGGGACCGACAACCACCTGATCCTGGCCGACGTGACTTCGCTGGGACTGACCGGCCGCCGGGCTGAAAAGGCGTTGGACCGCTGCCGGATTACGGTCAACAAGAACATGATCCCCTTCGATCCCCGCAAGCCGATGGACCCGTCGGGCATCCGGATCGGCACCCCGGCCTTGACCACCCGGGGGATGGGCTGCGACGAGATGCGCACCGTCGGCGGCTGGATTCTCCAGGTGCTCAAAGCGCCCGACGACGAGAAGCTCGTCGAAACGATCCGCGGCAAAGTGGCCGAGCTATGTGGTCAGTTCCCGGTCCCGGGGGGAGAACCGCCGGTTTCCGAACATACCGAAGCGGAGTAGAATGGTAGCGAAGAGATGAACCCTCGGAAGCTGCTCGCGCGTTTGACTCGGGGAAACCTCGCCAATGTGGCGTTTGCAGATGTCGAAAGTCTGTTGGCCGGTTTCGGGTTTCAACTCGCGCGCGTCCAAGGCAGTCATCACATCTTCAAGAACCCGACAATACCAGAGTTGCTGAATCTTCAGGACGTCGGCGGCCAGGCAAAGCCGTATCAAATCAGACAGTTTCTTCGTCTCGTGGAACGGTACGACCTGCGTTTGGAGGAGAAAGCATGAAAGATTATCATATCAATATCTTCTACAGCGACGAGGACGAAGGCTATATTGCGGACATCCCCGATCTGGACTCGTGCTCGGCGTTCGGCAACACGCCGGAAGAAGCATTGTCCGAATTGGAGAAGGCCAAACAGGCGTGGCTCGAAGCCGCTCGCGAGTCGGGGAAGCCTATTCCGCCACCGGTCTACCGCCCGGCCATCTACCAAGCCTCCCGTTGAAATCCAGTTGCCAGCCACTCGACAAGCCACCAATAACGTCCTGTCGGCTACGCCCGCAAGCACAAGGAATCCGCGAATGATCGTCTTGAACACCGAGTTCGTACCGGGCAAATCGATCGTGGAGGTCAAGGGGCTGGTCCAGGGCAACACGGTCCGGGCCAAGCACGTGGGCCGCGACATCGCCGCCAGCTTCAAGAACATCTTCGGCGGCGAGTTGAAAGGCTACACCGAATTGCTGGTCGAAGCCCGTCGCGACGCCATGCAGCGGATGATCGCCCAGGCTCAGCAGTTGGGCGCCAACGCGATCGTCAACGTTCGCTTCGCCACCAGTTCGATTACCGCCGGCGCTGCCGAGCTGTACGTTTACGGCACGGCGGTGGTCTTGGTCGACCAGCCGCAGGAGTTTGCCTAGCACGGGTTACGCGGGGGAATCATGGGGGAATTGCTCATCACTCTCGGTGTGTCTGCGGCGTTGCTGATCCTGGCATTCTGGATCGGCGGCTCGATCGAGTCGTCGCACTTCCGCCGCCTGGCCCAGCGCGAGCTGGCCCTCTCCGCGATCACGGTTTCCAACCTGAAGTGGCTGCCGGAGAACTGGCGGGCTTCCGACGGCGTGTTGGTCACCGGCGAGGCCGTCATTGCCACCGACTACTTCAAGGTCTTCGTGGCCGGTCTGCGGAACCTCTTCGGAGGACGAATCAGGGCGTATGAAACCCTGGTCGAACGCGCCCGGCGCGAGGCCATCGTTCGCATGTTGGAGCAGGCCCAAGCCGCCGGAGCCAACGTCGTCTGGAACGTGCGGATCGAAACCGCCACCATCCAGGGCAAGCAGCAAGGCAAGTCCGGCGGCGTCGAAGTCATCGCGTACGGTACCGCCATGAAGGCTTGGGGGAAGGAGTAGGCTGTTGCTCGCGGGATCGTGCGTGTGGCAGGCGTGGAGTTGGAGTAGCGTTTGGTGTCTTGGTGAGAGCCTACTGCCGTAAACTCGGGCGTGCTTTCATGTGCCCTCACCCCAGCCCTCTCCCAGAGGGAGAGGAAGCTTACGATGGACGACAAGTACTTTTCCGTCGATCACGAACCGGCTCTGACCGGTGGGCGCTTCGAGCCCGATCCGGCCGAACGGCGGGCGAAACCGGTTGGAGGCCAAGCGGACGAACTGGAACTCCTCCGCGACAGCGTCGCCGCCGAACCGGCTCTACCGCAGTACGACGAGCCGAACCAGTGGAGCGAGTGGCTGCAATTGCGGCGCCGCCGTTGCACGCTGCCGGGCAATCTGGCCGTCACCCTCCTGGCTGCCCTGCTGGGCGGACCCTTCGCCGTCGTCGGTGCCCTGGTCGCCGGACGCCAGGGGATGGTTGCGTTTGTCTACGTGGTCGTCTTCGGACCGATCGTCGAAGAGTTGCTGAAACAGTCGGGGATGACGTACGTGCTGGAGAAGAAGCCCTACCGCGTGTTCGCCGCCTGGCAGTTCGTCTTCGCGGCGGTCGTCTCCGGATTGGCGTTCGCCGTGATCGAGAACCTGGTCTACATCCACGTTTACGCTCGGCAAGCCGGGGTCGAGGACGTCGGCAAGCTGGCCGCGTACCGTTGGGTCGTTTGCACGTCGTTGCACGTCGTCTGCGCGGCGATCGCGTCGCTGGGGCTGATCCGTGCCTGGCGACGGCAGTTGCGAGAGGGCCGCCCGGTGGATCTGGGCGCGGCTTTTCCCTGGTTCGTCCTGGCGATCGTCGTTCACGGGACGTACAATTTCGCGGCAAGTTTCATCACGTTCTGAAACCACATTAGGGTTCCCGACGACGGTTGAAACGGCTATAATCGGCGCCTAAGGGTCGACCAAAGCACAACTTCGACATTTCCCCTCCGTCCCTGTGCCGGAGGGGAACACGGAGCTTGTTCGGCCGCCTGAAAACGACGTTTTCGACTCAGAAAAACAGGGACTCGCACCGATGCCCACGAGCAAGATCCTGATTGCCGACGATAACCTGCCCAACGTCGAACTGTTGGAGGCCTACCTGGCCGAGACGGACTGCGAAATCGCGGTGGCTACCGACGGCCGCGAGACGTTGGAGCAAGTCGCCCGATTCCAGCCGGACCTGATCCTGCTGGACATCATGATGCCCAAGCTCAGCGGTTTCGAGGTCTGCCGGCAGATCAAGCAGGATCCGCTGACCAACAACATCCTGATCCTGATGGTCACGGCGCTGAACGAACAAGGCGACATCGAACGCGCCGTGGCCGCCGGCTGCGACGACTTCCTCAGCAAACCGATCAACAAGCTCGAGTTGCTCAAGCGGGTGGAGAAAATGCTCGAGCTGCGGCACAAAACCGATGAACTGGAGCGACTCCGCTGCTACATCGACCGCATGGAGGCCACCATGGGACCCAAAGGCAAGCGAACGGCTCCTTGAGGGGCGTACAGATCCTCATGTCCCGCTCTTTGCCGGGTCGTTCATTTCGATCGTGAGGATCTCAATCACCAGGTCTTCGGCTTCGGCCGAATCCCCGTCGCCGCTTTCCGCCGCGCGCGTCAAAAGCACGTCGATCGAGACGATGCGATCCGTCTGAGGAACGGCCCGGAAGGTTTCTATCCAGACGCTCTTCTCGATCGTGGCGGATTCGCGGACGTACAACTGCCGCTTGTAATAACCCTCTCTGGTGATCGCCCGGGCGTTCTCCTCGATGCGGAGGTAGCAGATCTTCAGCGGACCGGGCGTCACCCCGGTGAGCTTCTCGGCGTCGGCCCCCGGCCAATCCAGGTAATACACCGCCGAAGGCTTGGCTTCCGGGTGCAGTTCGATGGGCAGCGCGCCCGGCGGCAGGCTCGTTCCCGGCGCCTTTCCCGCCAAACGGTCGGCCTCTGCTTGCGCCGCAGCGACCGCATGAAACCGATCGCACCACGCGCGAACGCTGTCCGGCACGAAGTTCGCCCAGTCCTCCTTGGCCTGAAGGAACTTGTCCCGTTGTTCGATGGCGGTGGCGCGGGTCGAGGTCTGTTTCTTGACGAGCATCTTCACCACCGGTAGCAGCCCCGGATCGGTAATCAGGGTCTTCGGCACCCCGGTGGACTCGAGTCCGCTTGGCCCGTCGGAGAAATTCCTGGACAACGCGTCGTAAACGGCCGTTCGCATCGAATCGACCGGAATCGTGCTGCCCAGGGCGACCAACTGCTCTTGGGTTTCAAGCGAATCGAGCTGCCCCAGGCGGCTTTCGACGATCGCAACCGGGGCGGCCGACCAGAGAGTTCGGGCCAAACGGTAGGGCAACTCGGGATCGGGCTCCTCGGTCTTCTTGCTGCCGGGGGTCCGTCCGGGATACGGCGAGGTGCGCGGGGACTTGCCGACCGCCTCCGCCGGAATCCCCAGCATCTCGCGCATGGCCGTGGAACTGAAGTTCGTGAAATACTCCTCCACCGGGGCCTGGATCTTGCCGGTCCATTTTTCATCCTTGTAGAAGACGAGTTGGGCGTCCAGGTTCTCAGGGTCCTCGGCTTCGAGGAACTTGCCCACGACCGGCTGGAGGGTTTGCGGCGTGTTGGCAGCCAGGAGGTATTCGGCCAGCTTGACGCGGAACTGCGCCGAAGCGGTCGACTCGACCAGCTTGAGAGTCTTCGTTCGCAACTCCTCCGCCGTGATTTCGCCCCGACCCGCTTCCCGCAGTTGTTCGGCCATCGTCAGGGCCCGGAGTAGAATCGCCTCGTTCTCGGGACAAGCGTTATCGACCAGGGTTTCCAGCGCGGCGTCGACGGCCGTCTTGTCGTCGTCGTTGGGAAGGGTTCCGGCAAGGATCTGCACGAGGAAGCCGCGGGCTTCATCGGTTCCGTTGGCCCCGAGCGCTTCGACCAACGCCTCGATCAAATCGGTGTTCGTGCGGCCCGGCCTGGGGCGGATCACCTGGGGAGGCCGGCCCGAGGGCGGGACCTTCGGCTCGACCGGTTCTTCTTCCGGAAGAGGTTCCAGCAGTTTGGCCAGGTTGACGGCAACATTGGCGTTGCCACGCGCCCGCTGGCCCAAGAGCCCCACCGCTTCGACCAGTTTCGGGTCGCCCTCTTTCCTCGCGTCGTAGAAGTCCTCGTTCATCCATTTCGAGACGTCTTCCGGACGTTCAGGCTTCTCTTCCGGCGGAGGTTCCGTTTCCGGGGCTTTCGGTTGTTCTTCCTCGCCGGGCGTTTTCTCCGACTCGTCATCCAGCGGCGTTTTCAGTCCGGGTGCGGTGGGCGTCTTGCGGGCCGGCGGCCTGGAAGCGCCGGGCTCCCTTTTCGGCTTGTCGTCTTCGCCGCCGCTGAAAAACGAAATCGCCACGACCGCCAGGATGACCAGCAGCACGCCCAGCAGGACGAGCTTGGCCGCCTTGGGGTTCTCTTTGATCCAGGCGATCGCCGAGGACTTTTGCGGCTTCTTCTTGGGGGTCTGCCGGCCACCCGATCCGGTAGCCGCGGCCTTTTCCCCCCCACCTGAGTTCTTGCCGTTGGATTTTTTGGCCGCCATTGGATCGTCTCCCGAGGAAGGAACGGCTCTTGCCCAGCTCGCCCGATTTGGCTCAGTATGGCACATTTCTCGAAAAATGGCCACCGGTGCGAGCTGACTTCGTGCAGCCTTGCCCACCGTTTGGCTGTAGCCGAGGGTCGCGTTACAATAGATAAAAGAACATGAGGGTGGCACGCCCTGAGGAACGAAGGGCGTGGAAAACCCGCCAAAACCACGCCCTTCGTTCCTCAGGGCGTGCCACCCCTTTTCGAACGCGGTGCCCATGATGATCAATCGGTTTTTCATACTGTGCGTTCTCACCGTTGCGGGCGCCGCGTCCGACACGATCGGATTCCCCGACCAGGATCTCCAACCGGCGGACGAGCGGATCACCGAACGGATCACCGAACGGATCGAGCGGCTGATCGAACAACTTGGGGATGAAGACTATTTCGTGCGCCAACGTGCCGAGACCGAATTGTCGCAATTCTCCTACCGGGCCTTCGATGCGCTGGATCGGGCCACCCGACACGAAGACCTGGAGATCGCCACCCGGGCAAAGGCGCTCCTGGAGTCGATGCGCGTGGAGTGGACCGCGGCCGATGACTCGCCCGAGGTCCGAATGCTCCTGGGGGACTACGAAGAGCAGAACATGCCGGGAAAGCTCACGCGGATGCGTTCCCTGGCCGTCTTGCCCGACGGGGCCGGTATCCCTGCCTTGTGCCGGCTGGCCCGATACGAGAAATCGCCTCTGATGTCCCGGCACGCGGCGGTGGAGGTGCTGGATCATGTGCCGTCGGACAACCCGCCCGAAGGTCCTTGGGTGGAGAAGATGCGGGACGAATTGGCCGGCAGCCCGCGGCCGGCAGCCTTGTGGTTGTCGACCTGGCTCAAGTCCGCCGAGGAGCCGCAGTCGGCGATCGGCGAGTGGACCGCGTTGGTCGAGGATGAGTACGCGCGGCTGAAAGAATCCCGCGACCGGACCAGTTCGACGATCGTCGCCCGGCTGGTTCGATTGCAGATTGGGTGGTTGCAGCAATTGGGGCGGAAGGACGAGGTGGTGGCGGCGGTGCGCCGGTTGATCGACCTGCACGAGGGCAGCCCGAAAACGCTGGCGGAATTGCTCGACTGGCTCATGCGGCAACAGGCGTGGGAGGCGACCGACGACCTGGTTGCCCGGTGCGCCGAGCAATTCTCCTCCAACCCGACGCTGCTCTACGATCTGGCCCAGGCCCAAGTCGAACACGGCCAGCCGCAGCGGGCCGAACAGACCGCCTCGCAGGCCTTCGCGCTGAACCCGGAGAACGACACCCAGCAGTTGGCCAGGCACTTGCTCGCGGCTCGGACTTTGCGATCCCGCGGGCTGGCGGATTGGGCTCGGCGGGAGTTCCGCCACGTGCTCGATACCGGCGCTGAGGACGATACGATCGTAATGGCTGCCTTGACGGAGTGGCTCGACTGGCTGGTCGCGCAGAAGGCATGGCAGGAAGTGGACGAGCTGGCGGCCAAGTTCGCACAGCGATTCGCCGACGAACCGGTCCTGTTATACACTCAGGCCCAAGCGCTGGCCGAACAGGGCGATCTGCCGGCGGCGGAAGAAACGGCCCAACGGGCCCTGAAGCTCAATGCCGGTGCGGAACCGGCGGAGTTGAACAAGCACGGCGCCGTTGCCCAGGCTCTTCGGGCACGAGGACTGCTGAAATGGGCCGTCGCCGAGTATCGTTATGTGATCCGGACCGCCGAGGAGGAGAACCCCGTCGTCGCGGCGGCAATCGGCGAACTGCTGGATTGGCTGGTAGGACAGGAAGCGTGGACGGAGCTGGACGGTCTGGCGGCCGAGCTGGCCGAACGCTTCCCCGACAATGCCATGTTGCTCTACGCACTGGCTCACGCTCAAACCGAGTTGGGTCGGAAAGCGCAAGCCGATCAGACGGCCGAGAAGGCGTTGGGACTTTATCCGGGCAAAGAGCCGGCCGACGTCAACCGACACCTGCTGACTGCCGAGGCGTTGCGAACCCGTCGGTGGTTCCACTGGGCGGCGCGGGAATATCGCCACGTGATCGATTGCGGCAGCGATCACTGGGAAGTTCTGGCGGAACTGCTCGAATGCCTCCTGGCGCAGGAGGCTTGGAAGGAAATCGACGAGTTGGCCGGCGAATTCCCGATGCGATTCGCCGGCAACTCGCTGCTGCTGTACGCGCAGGCTCAAGCCCGGGCCGAGCTGGGCGACGAGAAGGCGGCCGAAGAAACGGCCGCCCGGGCACGCCGGCTCGACCCGGGAGAAGACCGCGATTCGGTCAACCGGCATCGGCTGCTGGCCGGCACGCTGCGCGATCGAGGGCGGTTCGACTGGGCCAAGCAGGAGTATCGGCAAGTGATCGAATCGGACAGCCCGGATTTCGTGCTTCGAATGGCCGCCCAGTCGAGTCTTTGCGAAATGCTGCACGATCAAGGCGACGACCTCCAGGCCGCCGGCGTCGCCGGGGAACTGGTCAAGACGATCGAAAGCAGCCCCGACGCCGCGGACCTGATCCGGCTGCGCGCCTCGGCCATTCGCGCGCGGGCGGACTACTTCTTCTCCTGCCATTGGGAAGACAAGAATGACGCGGCCAAGCGTCGCGAGTACCTCGACAAGGCGATCGAGGCCGATCCCGGCGATCTCGACGTATTGATCGCCTGCTTCGGACTGCCCGACCGGACGGCGGAATATCGCGAGAAGATCGTCCGGCTGATCAAGGACGAAACGGTTTCGCTCCGCCGGCAGATCGCCGAAGAACCGGCCAGCGCCACGGCGTACAACCAGTTTGCCTGGCTGGCGGGCAACACCGGGGGCGACCTCGAGGAGGCGTTGCGATACTCGAAGCGATCGATCGAACTGCAGCCCACTTACGGCGGCTACTACGACACGCTGGCTCACGTCTATTTCGCCCGGGGCGATTATGAAAACGCCGTAAAGACGCAAACCAAGGCCGCCGAACTCGAACCCCACTCCGGCTTGATCCGCAAGAAGCTGGAACTCTTTCGAAACAAACGCGAAGAGGAGAAAAAACCAAAGGACTGACATGAAAACACGACATGTGAACGGAATCGAACTCGCGTTGGCCGATCGGGGCGAAGGTATGCCGGTCGTGTTCGTTCACGGCTTTCCGCTGGACCACACGATGTGGAACGCCCAAATCGACGCGTTGGCCGGGCAGTACCGCGTCATCGCGCCCGATCTGCGCGGCTTCGGCCGAAGCGGCGTGACCGAGGCGGCCGTAACCATGGAACAGTTCGCCGACGATCTGGCCGCGCTGCTGGACGCGATGGAAGTGAGCGAGCCGATCGCGCTCTGCGGGCTGTCCATGGGCGGATACATCGCGCTGGCGTTTCAGCGGAAGTACAAGTCGCGATTGCGGGGGCTGATCCTTTGCGATACGCGCGCGGCCGGCGATACGCCCGAGATGGTGGCCGCGCGTCACGAGATGGCCGATCGCGTGTCGGCGGAAGGGCCGGCGCCGCTGGTCGACGCGATGGGGCCGAAGTTGTTTGCCCGGGCTACGGTCGAGAACCGGCCGGAGGTGGTCGAGTCGCTGCGCCGCGTGATGCTTTCCACCGACCGCAGGGGAATCGCGGCGGCCGCACGGGGAATGGCCCGGCGGCCGGACGTCACCGGCGGTTTGAGCGAGATCGATTGTCCGACGTTGGTGGTCGTCGGCGAGTCGGACGTCCTCTCGACGCCCGAGGAAATGAGCACGATCGCTCGAGCGATCCCCGGGGCCCGTTTCGTGGAAATCGCCGAAAGCGGTCACATGTCGCCGATGGAGAATCCGCTCGAGTTCAACGCGGCGCTGCTCGATTTCCTCGCGGCCCTATAGCCGCTTGCGGCTTCGCAACGGCATTTCGTATGCGACGTGAAGCGATCACGCTTTCTCTGTGGGTTGCGAAGCCGCAAGCGGCTTCAGGGCAATTGGTACAACGACTGGCTCTTGACGATCGCGTGGTCGTCGGGAAAGGTGTGGAACGCCTGAACCAACAGGGTGCGGTTGCGGGTTTCCACGTTGATGTAGCTCAAGGCGCCCAGCGCCATGCGGCCGCTGGAGTCGAACTGGTGCAGCATCCCGTTGCGCTGGCCGTCGCGGAGCAGTTCGTGCTGGAAAGTCCAAAAGACCTCCGGTTCGACCGGCTCCAATTGGAAGTTGAACTGATAGCGCACTCCGCCGCGACACTCGATCGAGTCGGATCGCTCGCCCTTGAGGCGATAGGACAGCAGCCGGCGTCGCTCGGGCAACGGATGATGGGCTGACGTGGCCACCTCCGTCAGCGTCAGCCCCGCGTAACGCCACTTGACCACGTGCCCGGCGCTGGTGATGTCGACCTTGACCTCGTAGTCCCCGCGTCGAATCGTGCGAGAACGGTGAATCACGAAGAGTTCCGGATGGAGAGGCCGCCCGTATACTTGGAAGACCAGTTCCGCGACTTTCGGCCGAACGGTGAGCACGCCGCAATTCCTTTTTCTCTATCGAACGATCCCCAAGCGGGGCGATTCTTCCAAACATCGTACTTGTATTATAACCACCGCGCGCAGAAATCACAAAGGGCGCTTTTGCAGGAAATGGAAACGCCGAAAAACCACACTTGACAAATCGCAACGAATTTGTTCCGCGCTGCCTTCAGCGAGCAGCGGCGCTCTTCGTGACGGCACTGATATCGAATCGTACTGGCGCCTATGCAAACGACGTGCCTTCTTGGATCGAACTCTCTCGGCGTCGGGCGGGGCCTTACTCGATACCTTACCATTGAAACAATCCGACCAGAATGTCGTATACCGCGTGTGCGCCCGCGGCGATCCCGAAACCGCGACATAGAAACAAGATAGAGAAGAATACGCCGGCCAGGCAACGAAACAGGAAAACGAACGAACCGAACGGGTCCCCATGGGGCCCGATGTGATGGGCCGTAGCGAACATCAAACTGGTCAACAACACGCCGATGACCACACTCGGACGCGGCTCGACCTTCAATCGCCGGAGCATCCAGATCGCCAGCGACAACAGGATCAACCGAAACAGCAACTCCTCGTAGATTCCCGCTCCCAGATAGCTGACCGTCGCGCCGAGCGTCTCGGCAATATTCAGACGCGGCGAGCCGGCCAGCGGATGCCACAGGTGGTGCTGCAGAAACAGCAGCAGCCGCAGACAAACGGCCAGCAACGCGCATTCCCCGGCCATGTTCCAGAGCAATCCCCGGGAAAACCGCCACGGTTTGCGGGTAGTATAATGCCACCCCAGCAGAATGCAGACGGTGAGGATCGGCAACAGGAAGTACTGCCCGAAACCCACCCAAGCCAGGAATTGACGCAACCACGCGTCGGCCCCGTTGCGCACCGCGATGGTCACCGGCAGGAACATGCCGGCCTCGTAGACGACCAGCCACGGCGCGATAAACACCAGGCTGGCCAGCGGTTGCCGCGATTCGACCCAGTAGGTCTCGTCCGCCCGGGCAATCGGGTCGCGATGCGGCGGCCGGTGATGCTGCGATGGTGCCATGGGAGAGTGGTTGCGTTGCTGGAGAAACCTGATGTCCCTGAAATACTCTTGTCGGGTGGGATGTACCCGCCGTTGATCGGATACGGACGCTCAATCCCGCCCGTTGACGAACCTTCCTCATCTTCGACCCACGCGAATGCACCCCTTGAGCCACCCGCGGTGGGAATCGCCCTTGCAGGGCAGCCGCAACGAAAGGGGCTCCCGCCGTCGCGGAGATTGGCAACTGCGGCAAAACAGCTAAGATAGTAGTTTCTTCGAAGCCCCTGCAACACCGCCATGACCGCAACATTGACCGAAGTTTACAGCCGCTTGTTCGACGCCTTCGGCCCCCAGCACTGGTGGCCCGGACAGTCACCCTTCGAAGTGATGGTCGGCGCCGTGCTCGTGCAGAACACCAACTGGCAGAACGTGGAGAAGGCGATCGGCAACCTCCGCCGAGCCGACCTCCTGCAGCCACACGCGTTGTACGACGTGCCGCCGGAAGAGTTGGAAGAGTTGATCCGTCCGGCCGGGTACTTTCGCATCAAGGCGCGACGGCTCCGCGGTTTGCTCGAATTCCTCGTCGAGCGTTACGACGGGTCGTTGGAAGCGATGTTCGGCCGCGGCCTGGCCACTTTGCGGGAGGAACTGCTGGCCGTCCACGGCATCGGTCCGGAAACGGCCGACTCGATCCTGCTCTACGCGGGCGGGTTGCCCATCTTCGTGGTCGATACGTACACCCATCGCGTGCTCGCCCGGCACGGCTGGATCGACTTCGAGGCCGATTATCACATGATCCAAGACCATTTCCACGGGTGCCTTTCGGAGGACGTGCGATTGTACAACGAGTTTCACGCGTTGTTGGTGCGGCTGGGCAAGCACTATTGTCGCAAGCGGAATCCCAAGTGCGACGGCTGTCCCCTGTCGGAGTGGCTGTCCAACGGAGAACCGCTGGAGCCTGTGTGACGGAACGGACCCTGCATGATGGAACGGACCCTGTAAATGGAATCCACGAGCCATGTCCCTGTTCGAAGCCGGTGAAGAAGCCAATCGACGTGAAGCCCAGCCGTTGGCGGCACGGATGCGGCCGGCCACGCTCGACGAGTTCGTGGGCCAGGAGCATTTCCTCGGCGAGGGGAAGTTGCTGCGGCGGCTGCTGAAGGCCGACCGGTTGGGATCGGTGGTTTTCTACGGCCCGCCCGGCACCGGCAAGACGACGTTGGCCCGGCTGCTGGCCGCCGAGAGCCGCAGCCACTTCCGCCAACTCAGCGCGGTGGCCAGCGGCGTGAAGGAACTCCGCGAGGTCCTGGCCGATGCCTACGACCGGCTTTCGGCCGACGGTCAACGATCGCTGTTGTTCGTCGACGAAATCCACCGCTTCAACAAGGCCCAGCAGGACGTGCTGCTGCCGGACGTCGAGGAGGGCGTGGTGATCCTGGTCGGAGCCACGACCGAGAACCCGTTCTTCACGATCAACAGTGCCCTGGTCAGCCGCAGCCGCGTCTTCCAATTCGAGCCCCTTTCGACCGATGACGTCAAGCGGTTGATGCGACGGGCGCTGGCCGATCGAGAGCGAGGGCTGGGCCATTTCAAGGTGCGGATGCACGACGACGCGCTCGAGTTCCTGGCCGAGGTGAGCGACGGGGACGCCCGGCGAGCGCTCTCCGCCCTGGAAGTCGGCGTGCTCTCCAGCGAGCAGTCGCCCATCGAGTTCACGCGAGAGTTGGCCGAGGAGTCGGTCCAGCGGAAGGCCGCCCGGTACGACCGCGACGGGGACGCGCACTACGACACGATCAGCGCGTTGATTAAGAGCATCCGCGGCAGCGATCCCGACGCGGCCCTCTACTGGCTGGCCCGAATGCTCGAAGGCGGCGAGGACGTCCGCTTCCTTGCCCGGCGAATCGTGATCCTGGCCAGCGAAGATGTGGGCAACGCCGATCCGGCCGCGTTGCCGCTGGCAGTGGCGGCAGCGCAGGCATGCGAGCTGGTGGGCTTGCCGGAATGCCAGTTGACGCTGGCCCAGGCCGTTACGTACCTGGCGTGTGCGCCGAAATCGAACGCGGCGACCTTGGGCATCGGTGAAGCCCGGCGCGACGTTCGCGAAGGCCGGCTGCTGCCCGTACCGGTGCACCTGAAGGATCGGCACTACGCCGGCGCGAAGCGTCTGGGACACGGCGAGGGGTACGAGTACGCCCACAACCACCCGGACGCCGTCGCCGCGCAGGATTACCTCGGCGTGGAGCGCGAGTATTATCGGCCGGTGGATCGGGGGTTCGAGCAGGAGCTGGCCAAGCGGCTGGAGGCGATTCGCGCAAGGCTGCGGGAGGGGAAGTAGGGGCGCGGATGCTTCGACGCTATGGTGGAGAACTTGCTTTTGCAGCAGCCTTGTGAGTTCGTTCTTTCAAGCGGCTTATTCTCGGCGTAATCGTAGCCCACGAGCGCGATCTTATTTCGCGCACTTGGTCGCGCGAATCCAGATAGAGCAAGTAAGCGATAAACGCTG
>Ga0307378_10006380_pt1 | contig 16165 bp, 13 predicted proteins | sample UN1MG_FD_202238 | JGI IMG/M metagenome (GOLD analysis project Ga0307378, IMG submission 202238) | Soil microbial communities from Risofladan, Vaasa, Finland - UN-1 | ecosystem: Environmental > Terrestrial > Soil > Coastal area > Acid sulfate soil | place: Finland: Risofladan, Vaasa | collected... | reverse complement strand
AGCACTGTGTGGGAGATTCCCTATTATAATAGTAACGCTTTATCGTGATAACTTCTTGTCACCTATTAGATGTCAAAGCTTTTTAAAAAAAGCAGGCTGTGATGCCCGATGAAACGTTTGATGCGGTAATAATTGGCGGTGGGTCCAAGGCCCTTTACGTGGCCATGTATCTGGTCAGGTATGCCGGCATGAGTGTCGGCATCTTTGAGCAGAGGCATGAAGTCGGCGGTGGGTTGGCCACCGAGGAGATGGCTGCGCCGGGTTTTCGCGGCAACACCCACGCTGCGATACAGTTGCCCTGGTATTACGCTCCGCTCTGGCGTGATTTCCCTGAGTTCTGGGACTACGGAGCCCAGCTCGATCAACACCTTTGCAGCGACGGTGCCGTCTTCAGGAATAATCAGACCTGCCTGGCCATCTACAGTGACAAGCATGACATGAGCCAGGAGCGCACGGCGAAGGAGATTGCCCGCTTCTCTGAAAGGGATGCCGAGAAGTGGCTCAAACTGAGGAAGGTGTGGCTGGGGGATGCAATGCAGAGAACGCAGATGGACCTGCTGTTCAATCCCGCGGAGGACCGTGCCGATCCCAAAGTGCTCGGGAGGAGTGTAGCTCTATATCCAGAGTTTTTAGAAGCCGGGTTTAACATAGATTCGCTGGTATTATCAGGTAGCAATATACGTGTAGCACGTGAATTCTGGGAAAGCCCGGAGTTGCAGTACTGTGCTGTCAGATTCAATCTTTCATCGGCATTCGATGTTAATCAACCGGGGCTTGGGTTCGTAATGATCGGCTCGTCTGCATGTTTGCCTAATATATGTTTCGCCAGAGGGGGAACCCACCAGGTAGCCCACGCTGCCCATAAGATACTGGTCCGCGACGGGTGCAAGTTCTTTACCCATTGCCGTGTGGACAAGGTCCTCATCGAGAATGGCGAAGCCAAGGGCATCCGCCTCGCCGATGGCTCCGAGATCAAGGCCAGAAAGCTGGTGGTGAGCACCTTAAGCCCGCAGCAACTGGTCTTCGATTTGATCGGTAGAGAGCATTTTAACTATAATGCCTTGCGCCGCGTGGAGCTTCTGGAATCTAAATTCGCCTGCCTGATGTGGTACAGCTTCGCTATCCGTGAGGCGCCACAGTATGAAGCGGCAGCGTTCAACCCGGATATAAATGACTGTTACTGGCTCGGGCTGGCAGAGGATGCTGATCCCGAGCATATCGCCCGGGAGTGTCTCTGGTCACGGCTGGGTAAGTGGCCGCCTCCTATAGAGGACTATTGTCCCGTCGTCTGGTGTCACAGCCTGGCTGACCCCTCTTACGCACCTACAGGGTATCATATCGCCAATAACGAGCAAATTGGTCCTCCAGCCACCGCTTATACCGAGAGGGAATGGCTGGAAATAAAAAAGAAGTACGCTGAAGACCTGATTAGCATCTGGCAGAGGCATGCTCCCAACATGAACTGGGACAACATCATCGGCTGCGACTATAACACCCCGTACGACGCCTTACGGACGCTGAACAGGGCTCCCAACGGCAACATGAACATTTTAGATCATGACCCATGTCAGTTTTTCGAGAACAGGCCCATCCCCGAACTGGCGAACCACAGGACTCCAGTAAGGAACATCTATGCCACCGGGGCCGGCTGGCATATGCCCACCTCGGGGTCAAGCGAAGCCTACAACTGCTACAAAATTATCGCAAAGGATATGGGGCTGCCAAAGCCGTGGGAGGAGCCGGGTAAAGAGGAGCCCGATTCCCTGGTTGAGCAGGTGAATCTCCTCTTAAAAAAGATGCGTGATGAGTTAAAAACAAGCCATCATAGATAAAGTGTACCTTCGCTGTATTTAATGAAAGAGTAACCTATAACGGAAAGGGAAACGGCAGATATCAAATTTCTTAAAAGGAGGTAGCGATGCCCGATGAAACGTTTGATGCGGTAATAGTTGGAGGTGGAACTACAGCTCTATTCACTGCTATGTATCTGATGAAGTACGGCGGCATGAGCGTTGGTATATTCGAGAGGAGGCATGAGATTGGCGGCTGCATGGCCACCGAGGAGGCCGCTGCCCCGGGCTTTCGCGGTAACACCCATGCCACAATGATGTTTGACTGGTACCATCTGCCATTTTATCGCGATTTTCCCGAGTTCTGGGACTACGGGAATCAGCACGACCAGTATCTCTGCTCCGATGGCGCCACCTTCAGAAAGGACCAGACCTGCATCGCCATCTACAGCAGGAAACATGACCCTAGCCAGGAGCGCACGGCGAAGGAGATCGCCCGCTTCTCGGAGAGGGACGCCGAGCAGTGGCTTAAATTCTGGAATGTATGGACGAGCGATGAGGCACTGAGAGTGCAGATTGATCGGCTATTCATGCCGGCGGAGGATCGCGCGGCGCCCGAGACAATGGAGCGGCAACTAGCTTTGTATCCGAAACTGGTGGAAGCCGGTTTTACGCCAGACTCACTATACCTGGCAGCCAGCCACCTGCGCTCGATGAAGGAAATGTGGGAAAGCCCTGAACTGCAGTACTGTATTGCCAGAATTGTCCTTTCGGGGGCGTTCGATGTTAACCACACGGGGGTTGGGGCTGAAACCATAGGTTACGCTATGCAGTTGCCAGGCCTGGGTTTTTGCCGGGGGGGAACCCACCAGATAGCTCACGCTGCCCATAAGATACTGGTTGCCGGAGGAGTGAAGTTCTTCACCCACGCCGAGGTGGATAAGGTCATCATAGAGAATGGAACCGCAAAAGGCATCCGCCTCACCGACGGTACTGAAATCAAGGCAAGGAAGCTGGTATTGAGTACCTTGAACCCGCGGCAGCTTTGTTTCGACCTGATTGGTAGAGAGCATCTGGATGATAAAACGGCGCGTCGCGTGGAGCTGACTGAAGCAACCTTCGGCTGCCTTATGTGGTACAGCTTCGCCTGTCACGAGAGGCCTAAATACGAGGCGGCGGCGTTCAATCCCGATATAAATGAGACTTTCTGGCTCGGGTTGGCAGAAACTCCCGACCCCGATCACATTGCCAGGGAGACTTACTTCATGAAGCTGGGGCTATGGCCTCCGCCGGAGGACTTCTGTCCCACCGTCTGGTCTCACAGCATGGTTGACCCTTCCTACGCACCTAGGGGGAAATTCGTTTGCAATAACGAGCAGGTGGGACCTCCTGCCTCCGCCCATACGGAGAGGGAGTGGCTGAAGATAAAGAAGTGGTATGCCGAGGAGCTGATCAAACTGTGGTCGAAGCATGCCCCCAACATGAACTGGGACAATATCATCGGCTATGATCCTAACACCCCCTACGATAACCTGCGGATGAAGAACCTGGCGCCCAACGGGGCCATGTCAGGGGATGACCGCCCGACCTACCAATCTTTTGAAAATAGGCCTACCCCCGAGCTGGCTAACCACAGGACACCGATAAAGAACCTCTATTGTACCGGTGGATCCTGGTGGGTGGGAACAAACATAGGCGGATCCGAGTCCTACAACTGCTACAGGATCATCGCCAAGGACCTGAATCTGGGCAAGCCGTGGGAGGAGAAAGGTAAAGAGGATCCGGATTCCCTGGTTGAGCAGATGTGGATTCAAGATAAGAAGAAGCGGGACACATTCAAGAGGGATGACCTCAAGAGCACATCATAGAGAAGGCACACCTTCTCACCAATCAGTGAAATCGTAACCTATGAAGGAGGGGAAATGGAAGCAAATTACGATGTAATAATCATCGGCGGTGGACCTAACGGGCTGACAACCGCCTGCTATCTGAGCAAGGCGGGACTGAAGGTACTGCTGCTGGAGAAGAGGTATGAGCTTGGCGGCGGGCTGGCCACGGAGGAGATAACGCTCCCCGACTACTTCCACAACACCCACGCCATCTATCACCTGATGGCGGATTACGCTCCCCCGATCAAGGACTTCGAGCTTGCGGAGAGGTATGACCTCGAATACATCCACCCCGAGCTCGAGTGGGCCATGCCCCTAAGCGACGGCAACAGCCTGTGCATCTACCAGGATGTGGAGAAGACCTGCCAGTCGATAGCCAAATTCTCCAAAAAGGATGCGGACAGCTACCGCGAAATGAGCCAGCGGTTCTACACTATCGTTAACGATTTCATCGGCCCGGCCACCTACTGCGCTGCGATGCCGCCCCTGGAGCAGGTAATAGAGCTGGACAAGACCGATGTGGGGAAAGACATCAACGAACTCACCGAGCAGACCCCAGAGGAGATCATAGACGAGCTTTTCGAGAACGATGTGGTTAAGACACTTATGCTCTACATCGCCTGTCACTGGGGCCTCCAGTACGACGCCTCCGGGGCAAGCTACATGGTGCCCCTGCTCATCAACCGGGCAACCAACTACCGCCTCGTAAGGGGTGGGTCCCACCGCCTCTCCAATGCCCTTACCAAGTACATGCTGGAGTTCGGCGGGGAGATCCTCACCAGTGCCCAGATCAAGCGGATTATCGTGGAGGGCGGAACGGCAAAGGGTGTGGAACTAGACGGCGGTATCAAGTACATGGCAAATAAGGCGGTAATCAGCACCATTGATACCCACCAGACGTTTCTCCAGCTCGTCGGCAAGGACAACCTGGATGCAACTCTCGTGGAGAAGATCGAGGCATGGGAGTGGGAGCACTGGAGCCTGTGCCACCTTCACCTGGCGATGGAGGAGCCCCCGCAATTCGCCGCGGCGGCCAACAACCCGGATATCGATAATGCCTTTATCTACGTGCTGGGATTCGAGAACAGCGAGGACCTGAAAAAGCACTGGGATGCCATGATAAATGACAATACAATGGTGGAGCCGGAGGGTTTCAACTGCTGCTTCCCCAGCGTCCACGACCCTTACCAGGCGCCACCGGGAAGGTGCTCCGGCCTCATCTCGCAGATGGCCCCGTATGAACTTAACGGGGACAAGGAGAAGTGGCTCCGCATGAAGTTCAAGGAGGAGCGCGCCGAGAAATTACTGGAAGTCCTTCAGAAATATGCCCCCAACATGACGAAGGACAAGGTGCTGTGGTGGAATATGACCACCCCCGCCGACATCGAAAACAAGTTCGTCAATATGGTGAAAGGCTCGATAAAACAGGGGGCCTACGACTCGACGCAGATGGGCTACTGGCGCCCCAACGATGACTGCCCCAACCACAGGACGCCGATAAATAACCTGTACCTGGGTGGGGCAAGCAGCTATCCCGGCGGCCTGGTCACCTTCGGTGCGGGGTACGGCACGGCCAACGTGGTGGCCGAGGATACCGGTGCGGACAAATGGTGGCCGGAGCCCGATCATGTAACCGCCGCCCGCGCAAAGGGCATGCCCCTGTAATATGGACCGGTTAAGAGCCTTATCGTACACAGCGGGAACGAAGTACGACGCGATCGTGGTGGAGGCCAGCCCGTCAGGCGGCGCCTGCATCGCCCTGCTACATGGTTGGGGGTGCCCTGGATGACATCACTTTCGCCACAGTCCTTGCTAGCTAAGGAGCGCTAACTATGGAATTCTATGAAGAGTTGAAGGCAGATATTGGGAAGGAGGGGGAGCGGCTAGTTGCCGTTGATGAGGTGTGCAAGCCGATGATCAGGCACTGGTGCGAAGCGATGCAGGATGGCAATCCCTTGTATACCGACGAAGAGTATGCCAGAAAAAGCAAGTATGGTGGTATTATCGCCCCACCCACTATGGTGCTGACATGGACTATGCCCCCACTATGGCCTCCGACGGATCGGCCACCGCATCCCTTTGAGCAGTTTTTAGAGAAGCTCGATAAAGCTGGCTTCTATGGGATACTCATCACCAATGTGGCCCAGAAATATTTGCGGCCGCTATTTCCTGGGGACCATATAAACTTCACGTATAAGGTTACTGATGTGTCACCGGAGAAAAAGACGAGCTTGGGAAGTGGTCACTTCGTGACCACGACCTTCGTCTTCAATAATCAAAAAGGGGAGACGGTTGCCACCCAAAGTCTTACCGTCTTGAAGTATCGCATCGGAGCCTAAGGCGCTAGAACTAATATAATAGAATAGAGAGGTAAAGATGGCTTGGAAATCCCTTTGCTGGGAGGATGTTGAGGAAGGACAAGAGCTTCCCACAGTAACTAAGGATATTACCTGTACCACGGTAATCGCTGGCGCTATAGCTAGCAGGGACTTTACCCCCGTACATCACGACCGTGACTTTGCCCAAAAAGCGGGCCTGAAGGACTTCTTTCTGAACAACGCGACCATCTGTGGATTCTCGGGTAAGTACTTGACCGACTGGACAGGACCTGAGGGAGAGCTAAAAGAGATATCATTTCGCATTGCGACACCCTGCTTCCCCGGTGATACCATGACAATGACCGGCAAGGTGGTCAAAAAATACACCGAGGGAGACCAGCACCTGGTGGATGTGGAATATGAGTTCGCTGTTCCACAGGGGCGCAACTGCGGTGGAACAGGAACCATTGCTCTGCCTACCCGAGGGCACAAACTGACTTGACAACCTGATGATCAGGGAAGTTAGGCTGCACTGGGGCTCAGCTGAATAGAGTGAGAAGGAGATGCACATGGCTGAAAGAGTGGCGATCGTGGCAGTAGCCCAGACCAAATACCACCCCAACAGGGCTGATGTAAGTGAGGAGGAACTGGCGTATGAGGCAATAAAGCAAGTGCTGGAGGAGACGGGACTCACCCTGTCCGACATGGAGTCAGCCATAACTTGCTGCCAGGATGCCTACGATGGCAGGACGATAGCGAGCTTGAGTCTCCAGCGCGTTGTGGGAGCGCATTTCGGGCATGAATTGACCGTAGCTGAAGATGGAATCAATGCCGCCTACGTTGCCATGGCAGAGGTCCTCTCCGGCCACTTTGAGACCGTCCTGCTTGTGTCTCATATGAAGGAATCTCAGGCTGAAAAGAGCGTGATTGAAAATTGTGCCTTCGATGCCATTCTCATGAGGCAGCTGGGTTTGGACTATACCTCAGCCGCTGCCCTGCAGGCCAGGCGCTATATGGACAGGTACGGTATTACACCTGAGCAGTGCGCTAAAGCGGTGGTCAGGAACCGCCGCAATGCCAGGAACAATCCCTTTGCCCAGGAGCCCATGGATGTTACGGTGGACGATGTCATCGGATCGAGGATGCTGGCATCCCCCATCAGGCTCCTCGATACCAAACCGATATCGGATGGTGCATGTGCCATGATTATGACTACAGAGGAAAAGGCTAAAAAGCTTACCAAGAAGCTGGTATGGATAGCGGGGGGGTCGAACTGCTATGAGACACACTACCTGGGAGACCGGGAACTGGCCGATTGTGACGCTCTGGTGAAGGCTGCCAAGAAGGCCTACAGCATGGCGGGCATCAATGATCCTTTGAGCCAGATAGATGTGGCTGAGATATCCACGGAGTATTCCTACCAGGAGCCCCTATGGCTGGAGGGGCTTGGTTTCTGCGGCCGCGGCGAGGGAGGCAAGCTGGTTGATTCCAGAACGCTTGAGATGGGCGGCCAGCTTCCGGTGAACCCCTCGGGAGGGGTGCTTCCCGGCAACCCGAATGGTGTAGCGGGTATGGCACGCATCGCTGAGGCAGTATTGCAGCTCCGCGGCGAAGCGGGTGCTGGACAGGTGGAGGGAGCCAAGGTAGCCCTTGCACATGGCTATACCGGGATCTGCGGGCAGCATCAAGCGGTGATGATTCTAGCTAACATGTAGCGGGAGGTAGATATGGCTGGTAGAGTAGCAATAGTAGGAGTCGGACAGACCCGCCACACTAGTAGACGGGACGATGTTAATCTGCCGGAGATGGTCGGTGAAGCAGTGAGGGCAGCCCTGGCCGATGCCCAATTGAGCATAAAGGATATTGAGGCTTTCATCTTCAGTAATATGGAGTCCTTTGAGGGAATCCTTCTGCCCGATCATGGGATGATTACTGAAGTCGGTGCAATAGGAAAGCCCGGTCTGAAAGTCACTGGTGGCGGCACGACCGGATCCGAGGCCGTTGGCGAGGCCTGCAATCTGGTCTCCGCGGGCCTATATGACATAACCATGGTAGTAAGCTGGCAAAAGCACGATTGCGGTGATGCTACTGCTGGCATTTCGGCCGCTGCCGTCCCAATAGCGGCTAAAGGGTTGGTAGTAGGCGCCGTCAGTGAGTTCGCCAAGCAGGCATTGAGCTACATAAATCAGTCCGGTGCCCGGGAGGAGCATGCTGCTATGGTCCGGCTTAAAGCAGACCGGTGCGCCTGCAGGAATCCCTATGCCCATCTGAGGCTTGGCCTGAAGGGCGTGGAAGATTATCTCAAGTCTGGATTCCTGGTGTGGCCTATCAGGCTGCTGGATTTTTGTCCTCAATCCTGCGGTGCATGTGTCGTTGTACTGGCCTCGGAAGAGAGAGCGAAGAAGATCCACAATAAGCCGGTGTGGGTGGTCGATTTCGAGGTAGCACACCAGGAACCGTTCAGCGCCGGCAGCTTTGGCGACCCCACCGGCACAGAAACGTATTCTCAGGACGTGGCTGCCGCAAGGCTTTATAAGAGGAATGGCATAACTGACGTTAGAAAGCAGGTCGATCTGGCAGAGATCTACGAGCCATCCACCTGGGAAGAAATGAGTCTCTACGAGCATTTCCACTTCTGTGAAAAGAACGAGGGCTGGAAGCTGATAGAGAAGGGGGTAACCGAGATAGAAGGGGAGTTCCCGGTAAACCCATCAGGAGGCGTGATAGCTAGCAATCCCATCGGCGCTACGCCTGTCATTCGCATTGCCGAAGCTGCTCTCCAGATCCGTGGGGACGCCGGTGAGCACCAGGTTACCAGGGACGTTAAGACAGCTATTGCCACCTCTCTGGGTGGCCCCAACTGGACGGCGATGTTCTTGCTCAAGAGGTCCTTATAGGAGGCGATGAAATGTCAGAAGGATCCCCGACTAAAAAGGTGGAAGGGCCGGAGTATATCCGTATAGAGTTCAATTTGCCCCGGCATTACAACTGGTCTACGGGCAGGTACCTAGGTAAGGTTTACGCCGAGGCGAAGGAGAACAAGAAGATGGTGGCACCCCGCTGCCCCAATTGTAAGCAGCTCTGGGCGCGCCCACCGTCGCCGGTCTGCCCCAAGTGCAAGGTGGATGTGGGCTGGGACTGGGTGGAACTGCCCCTGACGGGCACGATATTCCAGTATACCTATCAGGTCTATCCCCTGTGGGACCCGCACGAGGGGGAGAGGTGGTCTAATCCCCACCCTCCTGCCATCATCCTTCTGGATAATGGCATTTACTTCAGACACCTTCTCGAGGAGACAGACACGAAGAAGCTGAAAGAGGGGATGCGGGTGCAGGCTGTGTGGGAAGAGGATTACGAGAAGCGCGGCAAAGGCTTCCAGGACATCCTGTACTTCAGGACGATCGAGGAGTAGGAGGTTAACACATGGCAAAAGTAACCGAGAAGCTGGAGGGGATGGACGTCTGGGTTTACCATGGGCAGATATATATCCCGAATACGTATTCCGCCGGAGCTGTGGGGAGCCGGTTCCTCATTGAACTGAGAGACAATAAGAAAATCATGGGTACGAGATGCCCTACCTGTAACCGTGTTTATGTCCCTGCCAGGTCTGTATGTAAGGATTGCTTTGGTGAGCTCAGTGAGTGGGTTGAGGTGAGCCAAAAGGGAACCCTGCTCACCTATACCATTGCCTACCAGTCGAATCCTATCCAGCCAGTGTCCACCCCCATCGTATACGGGATAATTAAACTGGACGGGGCTGACACCGGCCTTGTCCATATGCTGGGGGAGGTCGATCCCGAGCACCTAAGGGTCGGGATGAAGGTCAAGGCGGTATTCAAGGTTAAGAAAGAGCGCGTGGCCAGCATCCTGGATATCAAGTACTTCAAGCCGCTTTAGTATCGATCAGCAAAGCAATAACCGTTAACAGCGGCAACAATTGGCTTGTAGTCACTATTAACGGCTTTGATTCTTGATATCAGTAACCCTCATTAGCTTCGCAGCTATTTTCCAACCTTCACTTCCAGCCCATGAGATTCCAGAACCACCCTGCACTTTTTCACCACATCACTATCCGGCTCAAGGATGCCGTCCGGTCCATTATGACCATAGTGCTTTCCCAAACCGGAATATTTGTCTTTCCCCCACTCATGATATGGCAGTAGAGATATCTTTTCCGCTCTAGTCCTGGAAGCAAGCTCGGCTGTCTTTTGCATATTCGATTCCGAATCATTGAAACCAGGTATTAGTGGAATTCTCAGCCAGATTTTCGTCGTGTTTGAAGCTTTATCAAGATTCTCCAGAATCAGTTCATTAGATACTCCGATTTTTTCCTCGTGCTTCTCAGGGTCCATATGCTTGACATCAAAAAGGATCAGGTCTGTGTGCCTGAGAACCTGTTCCATGTTTTTCCACGGGCAGTATGCCGTCGTATCAAGCGCAGTATGAAAACCAGCATCTTTGCATTTCTTGAAGAAGTCCCGAACGAATTCCCATTGAAGCAGTGGCTCACCTCCGGAAACTGTTACTCCACCGCCGGAAGTGTTGTAGAAATCTCTGTCCTGCGCAGTAATCTTGAATGCTTCATTCACCGTCTTATACTCCCCCATCACCTGAATGGCATGGGAAGGGCATACCTTACCACACTCCAGACAATTGGTACACAGGTCCCAGTCAATGGTGCGGATATCGTTATCGAAAGAAATGGCGCCCGCAATGCAGGCTTCGGCACATCTTTTGCAGCTGATGCATTTGCGCTCGCCCACCATAATCTCAGGTTCGCTGCTCATTCCCTCAGGATTACTGCACCACGGGCAATGTAAAGGGCAGCCTTTCATGAATAGGGTAGTCCTGATACCAGGACCATCTTGAATCGAGAACTTCTGGATATTGAATATTAATCCCCTTTGTTCATCTTCACTGTCTGACATCATTTGTACCTCTTATGGTCCTGCGTTTTTACGCAGGTGGACAAAACGGGTGACTCCACTCGGGTCTTCATCAGGAGCCCCTGTGAAGATAGCGTGGGGCGTATACCCCACGCTATCTCGTGAGCAACCGAACTTTAGGGCGCGAACTAGGTGAGGGCCTGTTCTGTTCTTTCAATGATGCTGTCTTGGGTCCACACGGGCAGGTCGACAAAGTGGGCGCTGTATCCGGCAACCCTGATAATAAGTTCGGAATGTTCTTCTGGCTTGACTTTCGCCTCCCGAAGCTCTTTACTACTCACCACGTTGAACTGGATGTGCGGGCACGTTCCCTTCGCATGCCATACCTTGAGATAATCGGCAAAGAGCTTCTTATTCTCTCCTTCCAGGTAGGTGCGCATGAAGCGCTGGTTAAACAGCTCCGAGTGCATGAAGGGCACCTTGCCCACCGAGTTCAGTACGGCGGTCGGACCCTCGCTGTCGGTTCCCGCCATCGGCGACCGAGAGCCATCGGCCAACGAGGTGCATGCCAGTCTTCCATCCGGGCTGGCAGGGGCCACCAGACCCATCATGGTGTGCCCGGCGGCAGTGCTGCCATCCATCGTCAATGAACAGCCCCAAGCATCCTTGAACTTGCTGACAGTCTCCCATTGCCCGACAAGGAACCGCCTTGCCCAGCCATCGGCGAAGTCGTCGTCGTTGCCGTACTTGGGTGCATTGAGGAAGTCCTGTCGCATTACCTCGTACCCGGACCAGTTGGCGTCCAGCGCCCGTATCAATTCCTCCATGGTATATCTCTTCTCGTCGAACACCAGGCGCTGAATCGCGGCAAGCGAGTTCGCCACGTTGATCCCACCGAAAGGAGTGACCTCCGGCCAAGTGTCGTGCTCCTTGTGAAAGTGTACGACATCGATCCCTCGCTCGAGCGTCTCATCCAAGAGCAAGGAGTAGCACGGGTCGGGCTTGCGCTCCATCAACACCTGCTGAGCGATTTTCCACGAAACCGTGAAGATCCTCACGTTGTACTTCAAACGCTCGAAGTAGGCCTCCATGATCTCGCCCGCCGACTGCATCTCCGTCGCCTTCTTGCCGGCAGCGAGGACCACGCTGCCGCACCGGGCCTCCTGGTCGTTGAGGCGTAGGACCTGGTCGAGGACCGCGGGGCAGTTCATCTCTAGGCCGGGCGCCAGGCCGGAGAGCAGCATGCCCGTGCCCTTAACGCTGAAGGAGGCGCATGCGATCGGCATGACCTGCTTGGCATCCTCGACGCTGTATCTTCTCATAATTGCCCACCTCGTCAGCAGATCCATGTTGAAGTAGGAGGGGTGTCCGAGGCCTGTTCGGCCGAGATCAATCGCCGCCGAGATGAACTCCGGCGAGATCCCGGCGTGATATTGGACTGCCACCGGTGGCTGGGTCAGGTGCAGGTTGCCGAGCGCCTCCAGGACGATGAAGCTGAGTTCGTTGGTGGCGTCTTCTCCATCGTCTGTTGTGCCGCAGATATTGGCTGTGTACATAGTGCCGGTACCAGCTACGCCGGCGAACTTTGCCGGCCACTCAAGCGGTGCGCCAATCTCCTGGATTTTTAAGAAGAGGCACTCGACAAGCTCGACCGCATCCTCCCGCGTGATCCGCCCGGATTCGATGTCCGCCTGGTAGTACGGCCACCAGACCTGATCAAACCTCACACCGCTGCCGTAGCCCCAATGAGCGAAGTAGTGGGCGACGACCTCGACGGTCCAGTAGAACTGCAGGCACTCGTGGAACGTTCGGGGTGGATGTGCGGGGACGTGCTCAAGGATGTCCGCCATCTCTTCAAGTTCCCTTCTCCGCTTCTCGTCGGGCTCTTGCGCTGCCTGCTGCCGGGCCGTCTCGGACAGCCTCTGGCCGTAGCGAATGATCGCCTTGCCGCAGCGCACAATCGCCTGCCATTCATAGCGCTTCGCCAGGTATTCAGCCGGGTCCAGTTCCTCGACCCTGGCGTCCAGCTCGGCGAGTTTAGCCTCAGCCTTCGCTATCCTGGCAGCCAGTCCCTCGCGGAAGAGAACCTCAAAGTCCCAGGACGGGATTACGAGCCCCTGCTCCCATACGTTAAATATAACAGCTCCGTAGGTTGTGATCATGGGCGCCATCTCCTCCGGCAGTGAGGACTTGATCAGTGCCATTGTGCTCCTCCGCTCCCAGAAGGGACAGATCTCGTCGAGGATCTCCCGTCTCTCCTCGTCCGTGACAATCTGAGAGAAGCCTCCCGTGGTGACCGCCTCGGGCATCCAGTCGACGTTCGTCTCCGGGTACCATCTAATCTTGTGTGCTTCACCGTTAGGGTCGCCCACGATCAGCTCCCCGTCCTTGATGAAGACGGGCATCTCCTCGCACAGCTTCTCCACCATGCGGGCATACTGTAGTGGCGCCGGCTGGCCATCGGTTTCCCGAAAGGCCGTGGTGACGATCCGCGCCCTGTCCATGTCCATCCTGATGCCCTTACGGAACCCGGTCTTCCCGAGCCCCTCCGCCGGCTTCACCAGTATGCTCTCGGTAACCGCCCCCTTCCAGTACAACGCGTTCCGCAGCTTGTTGGTCCGGGGTGTGGAGCCATAACCCCACTCGAAAGGTACGCGCTTCTTGCATCTCTCCTCAAAATCTTCCATTTTGTGTTTCAAACTTTCAGTCATTATGACCATTGACTTTTACCTCCTTTGGTGATTGAAAGGATATCGATTATTTATATCACCTGTCATTGGCATCACATCCTTTTCTCTAAACCTTGGAATGAAAGCCACCCAAGAATTTGTGTGGTACTTATAACACGGATCCCTCCATGTGTCAATGGGGCAATCTTTAATATGCTGCTAGAACTGAGGTGGATAATGTATGGTCTTTGAGCTCTCGGATCTGGCTTTGTTCAATCACCCGCCCGCACTTGGGGCATTTGAACCAGTTAGACATTTGAGCCTACCTTCGGGGGAAGGGTTAAGTACAGCACAGAAAATGAGAAATGTCAATGAGTTACAAAATTAGGTACTGCTCGGCTGTGGTTGACGATATAGGAAGCGAATAGCATACTTACTCTGAAAGGGATAAGTATGCTATATGAAAGAGGCCAAGCACCCTTTATGAGCTACGCTCGCTACATCAACTCGATATCGTGGCAGTCTGGGTCGATGATGAGCGTTGGTTCCGTTAGACTCTGCACCTCCTCAGGGGTCCACCCCGGAGCCACCTCTTTGAGAACAAGCCCGCGATCTGTCACCTCGATAACGGCTATGTCGGTTACAATGAGGTTAACGCAGTTGAGCGCGGTTATGGGGTAGATGCACCTCTTCAGGATCCTAGGTTGCCCATCTTTGGTGGTATGGTTCATAGCTATGATAAGCTTCTTCGCTCCTGAGGCGAGGTCCATGGCACCGCCAATGACGCCTATCTGCCTTTCGGGCACCATATAGTTGGCCAGGTCTCCCTCTTCGGAGACCTGAAAGGCGCCCATGACGCTGATGTCAATATGACCTCCCCTTATCATGACGAAGGCCTCGGCGTGGTCGAAGCAGCTCATACCCGGTTGCTCATGCACCGTCTGACCGCCAGCATTGACCAATTCGAAATCCCCCTCCCCCGGGGCAGTCATTTCCCCGAAGCCGAGGACACCGATCTCGGCATGAAACAGCACCTCTCTGCCTGCGGGGACGAAGTTACACGCCAGGCCAGGTAGCCCGATCCCCAAATTGACTATATCGCCATCGTGAAACTCTTTAGCTACCCGGAGAGCTATGGTCTGCCTGTCCAGTCTTTCCTTTTCCTGCATGCTATCCTTCCCCCCCCACGCTAATTGCCCTTCCTCTCCAAAAACTTTTGGTAAGATTCCCTGGCCTCGGCGCTGATCTCCACCTCCTCTTCCTCGATCACCTGGGGGCGCACCACCACCCTGTCCACATAAATACCCGGTGTGTGGATCGCATCGGCATCAAGCTCGCCCAGCTCCACGATCTCATCTACCTCTGCTATGGTGACTGTGGCCGCCCCGGCCATGACGGCATTGTAGGTCCTTGATGTTCTCCTGTAGACCAGGTTGCCCCAGCGGTCGCCTTTGTGGGCCTTTATCAGGGCGAAATCGGCCTTGAGCGGGAGCTCCAGTATATACTTTTTGCCATCAATGACCTTGGTCTCCTTCCCCTCCTCCACCACCGTTCCTACTCCCACTGATACGTAAACGCCACCGAGCCCGGCCTTGGCCGCCCTGATCCGTTCCGCCAGTGTCCCCTGAGATACCGTCTCCAACTCTACCTTTCCCGCCCTCAGCAGCCTCTCGAAGTTGTTTTGGTAAATAGTGCTCACCGGGGCGGTAGCGATGGCCTTCTTTATCTGACCGTTCCTCACCAGGATATCCGGATCCTCAGCGAACTTAAAGCCCAATTGCTTCCACACATCCTTGCCGAAACCGGTGACATTGGACACCATCGTCAGCTCTTTCGAACCTTTACGGGCCAGCGCTTCCAGAAGCAAAGATGGGGCGCCAGCTACTATGCCAAAGCCGCCGATCATGATAGTGGCGCCATCCCCTATATCGGCAACCGCTTCATCGAAGCTGGAGACTATTTTGTTTATTGGCATAGGGTACTCCTAACCTTCACAACCCTTTCAGCCTCCCCCAAGTCCACTGATATTTCCTTTGGTACAGGCTACTTACCTCCTGGCGCTTTTATCGGCCGGTAAAGTTCGGCTTGCGCTTTTCAAGGAAAGCTATGGGCCCTTCCTTAGCATCATCAGAGGCGAACACTAGGCGAGTGCCCTGTTCCGCTCCATCTCAACCAGCTCTAGTCCAGCCCGATCGTCGCGAAGAACCTGGAGAACATCTCCTTTATCTCGGCTGTCGTTGTGTACCTCTCGTCAAAGTTGTCCATCCCGATATGCATAAACGGGACCCCGAGCTCGCGGCACGTCTCCCTCATCATGCCAACGTTTGCAGAACCATCCTTGTGGCCCATGTGGCCAGGCCAGACGACACAATTTATTTTGTAGTCTTTGACTACCTGCCTGATGTCACCGATCCAGTTATCTGCCACACCCCGTGCCTGCCTCATCATCGGGGCATCACACAAAGCCCTCTTAGCCAGTCCCTTGAGCATGGTTTTCTCGCTTGAGGTGTCGATCAGCGTGTAGGGGCAATAGCCGAACATGTCCATAACGTTGACCGCCCCATACTCCTGCTCCAACCAAGGAAAGAGGTCAAGGCTCAAGCCCAAAGACAC
>Ga0307378_10006379_pt1 | contig 16169 bp, 12 predicted proteins | sample UN1MG_FD_202238 | JGI IMG/M metagenome (GOLD analysis project Ga0307378, IMG submission 202238) | Soil microbial communities from Risofladan, Vaasa, Finland - UN-1 | ecosystem: Environmental > Terrestrial > Soil > Coastal area > Acid sulfate soil | place: Finland: Risofladan, Vaasa | collected... | reverse complement strand
CAAAGTGATAAACACTAATAAGAAACCGTATTGGGATGCAAATTGAAAAAATACAATCCCAATAAGGATCCCATTCGTCAGGATTATTAAAATTGATAGTATACCAAAGAATATTCCGGAAAATATCAAAACGAAATTTACCATTGCATTATTAGAAAAAATAAACAGCATTAATTCAAACTGGGATGCACCAGCAACACTATCGACTTTTTTTTGAAATTCATTCATAAGCTCATTCACAATATCAAGCTGGTAAATAGCAAATAAATAACCGGCCATAATACCCAACAAAAACAAAATGCATGTAAGAATAAAATATGGTCGCAAAGATTTCAGGTAAATTAACATTTCCTGTTTTTGCGGACCGATTATGGTGTTATAATAATTTTCTTTCATGCTGCAAATAACATACTTATTGTATTTCTGGTAGCTGGTGCCAAACCCAAAACAATTATTGTTAATTTCATCAGGTCTTTAAGTTTCCTCGATTCTTCGTCCTCTTCAAAACGTGTGTCAAGAATATATATTACTGGTATGAATATTAAAAGTTTTAGGGGCAGCATAATACTGGCAGTCCCTGCCAGATCTATCATAAATATGGGAACAACATGTTTTTCTATATAATTTAAAAAATCCACTCCATAAAAAGTAGATGAAGCATCCAGCATATGTACGAGAAGAATACTGATATTAATGCGCTGGGTAAACATAGTGTTCCCGGTTTTTTTAGCTATAAGATATATTAATGCAGTAATTCCGATTGCTAATGCAGGTATGAAAACTAAAGCAGCGGGATTAACTATGTTCTCATTTAATAACAGAATTCCAAAATTGATAACCGCCCATAATATTCCAGCTGCACCAAATGCTTTTTTCCAATCATCCACTACGCCAAAATCCCTTAGCTTAATAGATAGGAAAAGTAGACTTACCGTTATGACGAACATCCATATATAAATTAGTGGGGTAATGAACAGGAATTTAATGGACGGTGCTAACATATCTGCATCTTCAAAGACCCTTAATATAGAACCTGCAACTACATAAGGAATAATCACCTTTATGAATTCCCAATCAGCTTCTACTTTCATTTTTTCAAGCAATTTCATTACACCAAAAATGGATATTCCCAGTATTATTGCCCAGGTTATCGTGTTTACAGGATTGTAACCAGCATCAGAATTAATTGGATTAATGTAATATTGATAAATAAAATCCTGTGCCGCTTGGAAAATCCCCATAATTTATAACCTCTGACGATATTATATGGTATATTCACATGAATGGATCAAATATAGACAATTTCAAATCCCGATGGATGATGCTACCCAGAAATGTGGTTGTAGGTGATGGTGTTGTCAATGACATCGGTAACGTCTGCAACGCACTTAAACTTAATGGGAATGCTTTAATTGTGAGCGGACCTACTACGATAAACAAAGCCGGCAAGACGGTTATGGCTGTTCTGGAAGATTGTGGAAATGACGTCCATTCGGTGATTGTTGAAAGAGCAGAAATGGATGAAGTACATAAAGTTGAGCAGCTCATCTCGGAAATTGATTCCAAAACCACATTTTTCCTGCTTGGTGTGGGAGGGGGAAAAGCAATCGATATTGCAAAGTTAGCAGCCATAAGAGCAGGATGTAGTTTTATCAGTGTTCCATCTGCTGCTTCCCATGACGGTATAGTGTCATCAAGGGCATCCATCACTCATAATGGCGAGACAGCATCTATTGAAGCAGAACCTCCGATTGCTGTTGTGGCAGATACCCAAATTATTGCCAATGCACCGTACAAATTGCTAGCATCGGGTTGTGGTGACATTATTTCAAAATGTACTGCAGTAAAGGACTGGGAACTGGCACATCGTCTTAAGAATACAAAGATCAGTGAATATGCATCCCACCTTTCTATGATGACTGCAAAAATCCTGATGAATTCGGCCAGCTCCATTAAACCCGGGAATCCGGAATCTGCTCGAATGGTCGTGAAAGCACTGGTAGCTAGTGGTGTGGCCATGAGTATAGCAGGTTCATCCCGACCAGCCAGTGGTTCTGAACATAAGTTCAGCCATGCATTAAACCAGATCGCTCCAAAACCTGCTTTGCATGGTGAACAGTGCGGAGTGGGTTCAATAATGATGATGTATCTGCATGGTGGTGACTGGCAAAGTATTAAGCAGGCATTAATTGAGATCGGTGCTCCTACAAATGCAGACGAACTGGGAATTGAGCCTGAGTATATTATTAAAGCATTGATTAATGCTCACAATATCCGTCCCGAGCGGTATACTATACTTGGGACTGGTTTGACCTTAGATGCAGCCGAAAGGCTTGCAAAGATCACTCTTGTAATTGATTGAAAGGAGAAATAATAATGGATGAAGATACTACCGTAACATTAATTGGCATAAGAATGGCAAAACCAGGAACTGAATTCATCTTTAGAGGAAAAAGTCTGGATTGTAATGGATGTAAGGTTAAAAGTACATGTATGAACCTGGAAAAAGGAGGTAGATATAAGGTCGTGAGAGTAAGGGATGCTCCGTCTTTGGAATGTTCTATTCACGATGGGGGTGTCAAGGCAGTTGAAGTAATTAAAGCACCCTGGACTGTTATGATAGAGAGTAAGAAGGCGTTTGATGGTTCAACTATTGTCTATGAGACTATTAATTGTGATGAAGAAGCATGTAATTCTAAGAAATTATGTAACAATCCCGGTCCAATTCCAGGTGAAAAATATACCATTTTAACGATCAAAGGTGAACCTGAAGAAAAATGTCCAAATGGATTTGCGCTGAATATCGTAGAAATCAAATAACAATGTACCGTTACTTTAAAGCCTACTGGATACAATGTAGGACAAAAAACTAACACTAATTTATTTAATAATCATCGGAGGATAAAATCATGGGTAAAACCGGTACAACTGAATGGGGCCGAGTAAAAGGCAGAAAAGGCAAAGTGAGATTGGTAGAAAAAAGCAATATGAGTCACAGACGACCGGGTCCAGCACAGCGATTCAATTCGGCTGGCACCAAACGCAGGCGATTCGCACGTTCAGTAAAATCAATACAGAAATAATTCCTAATGCGCCTTATTGGCGTTTTTTTTTCATTTTTTGTAACCCATCTTTGACAAATCAATTTTTTCACTAAATCAGTAGCAATAGCGTTAATTTGTCTGATTTTTTACACCAAATCACCACTTTTATAAAAATTTCACACTGGAAAAACACTATCATTCTAACCATTCCATCATTCAAATAAATTTTTAGTTTTATATTGTGTGGGTATACAAAATATTATGAAAAATAAATAACAATATAACCGATAAGTTTATATAATAGTATACAAACCAAAATGCATGGGCTGGACTCTTCATGAAATCAAGTCAACGTTGCTTTAAAGAAAAATGGAAGAGTGGAAAAGAAGGTAAAATCCAGCTACATCTATCTCTGACCAACCAGAGATGACATGAAGATATTTGCCAATCTTCAGATCAAGCTACTAATTGATGGGAAGGAAATCAGCTACAGTGGAAGGGTTCTACGAACATGAACAACTGAAGAACAGGCTATATTTATGGAGGGCGATTAAACCAGTAAATGAGGTAGAAGAGGTTTTCAAGGCTTTGAAGATCAAGAGGCCACAATTTGATGTGAAAGAATGTATACCTACAGATATTGAGGTTTTTTAGAAGTTGATGGATTCGGTAGATGATGATTATGGCTATTTTTTTGCTTGATTTTTGTCAAAGATGGGTTGTAAAGTAACTAATTATTAAATTTGCTGTGTTTCCTACGCATAACATCAGAGCTAATTGTGAAAATCACACCTGCAATCATCAGCAGACTTCCAATCCAGATCAAACTAGCAAAGGGTTGCTTCTTAATCTTTACATTAATAGCTTCAATTTGAACTAAATGCGGTAGAGATCCCTGGAATTCTATTCTAGTATCAAAAAGCAAACCATGTTTTATTGCCGGACGACTTATGTATCCGAACTGATTGCTCTTTAAGAAAACTGATGTGGCGTTATACTTTCTACCGTCATTCACTTCAACATCCAGGAACTGGACCCAATCCGCTCCGATTTGTTTAACATCATAATCCAAAAACCGAACTCCAATATCTCCATTTTCTTTATAGGTATCTTTCTCAGATATATTATATTTGAAATTATATGTAGTTGAAAAGGAAGTGCTTAAAATGGCACCCATGATAATAAAAACAAATCCTAAATGGATAAAATTAATCCCAGTCAGATGCAGTGATGCTGTTCTATTTTTTATCTTAAAATCTTTTAACATTTTGAATATAACATTTCCTGTAACAAAGAAAAAAGCAGGTAGAAAAGAAAGAAGAGAAATTGAACCAAATATTTTTCCAAAAAAATAACCGGTTTGAGATTCGACTACTGTGTGAGTATTGAAAGGTATACCTAAACTCAATATTACTGACATCACAAAAAATATAATACAAACGTAAGCCAGTGTTTTATTCTTTACCCTTCCATATAACATACAAATACCTGTAAGGTAAGTTAGAACTAAAACCAGGGGATAAAATAATGAATTGTAAAATTCTTTTGATATAGTAATATCTTTACCCATAAAATAAAGGATTAAATACACAACAGGTCCCCAGAAAACAATAAACGCCATTATTATCAATATCAAAATAGTGAAATAAAAAGTATGGGACGGTTTAAATACATGGATTCTTTCTGAATATCTTTCTTCCTGTATATCAAACTTTAATGCAAGAATCAGTGAAATAACAAATACTGCAGCTATGAAAATAACAATCATCCACCAGGTTGGGGTTCCTGGAAAGCTGTGGATGGAGCCAAATACATCACTCCTTGCTACTAAAGTTGTGAACAAAGATGAAAGGAATACCCCGATACATAAAAGGGGTAATAATCTTTTATATTCACCTGCATTGAAACGAACAACAGCATGCAGACTTGCAGTCGATAAAAGCCAGACACACATTGTAGCAGATTGTAAAGGATCCCATTGCCAGAAATCATTCCATCCAAGCAAACGATTAGCCCAGAAACCGCCAGATATCAAACAAATGCTTAAAAATAACCATGTAAGTCGAAGATAATTTTTAATTTTTGGCATATTATCTCTTTCTGTAAGATAAGCCAGTGACATGGCAGCTGGAATAAGCGCAAAACCATATGCAGCAAAAGCCGTGAAAATATGCAGGGGCATTAAAATGGTTGTAAGTTCAGGGCTGATGCTGTTTCCAATCGATGGTAATGTAGCATCGCCTACTAGATAAATGGATCTAAATGGCGTCATTATAATAGATAAAATAAGCAAAAAAGTACAGCCAATAATGGCATACATGTTAATGATCTTATTTGTCCTTTCATTCATCCCATATAATTCTACATGTGTTAGCACTATTAAAAGAGAAAGCCATGCCCATATTAAGAATGTGCCCTCTTGCCCCACCAAAATAGCAGCTATCCTATATAATACTGACAATTCGGCACTGCTGTGCTGCCAAACATAATAAAGACTGAAATCAAGAAAAATAAAAGCATACGTCAAAAACATTACTGAAAGTGTTATTGAAGCAGCTGCGATCCTTATAAGCAGGATACTTGTTTTTATTTGGTTCTTAAATATAAATACGGCAGCTAAACATGTAGATAACAAACTAATAAATAATAACAAGTTCCCGATATTCATCTAAGGCGTCTCCAGATAAAATACAAGATTATTGCAAAAATTGCAATTGGGAGTATATCTTTTAATATTGTTTCGATAATAGCAGTTCCCACAGGGTTTTTCACATTTAGTGTATTTATCTCCACATTACTCCATTTTCCAGAAGAGTCTTTCACATGTACAAAAATAACATGTTTTCCTATAGATAAGACTGAAGTATCTATCAAAGCACCAAGCAAAACAGATGAATCTGTATCCCCTCCGACTACGTATTCCAGAGGATTTCCGAATCCTTCCCCTCTAAAATCGTCTATGAAATATTCTGCCCGTGTTATTTTTGTCAGTGCAGGAAGCACCACAGCTACCTGCAAGAAGCTTTTTTCACCCTTGTATACCTCTTCCGGATTCAGGGTAACTGCCAACCGAGGTATGAACGTTGAAGTTGCAAGATAATGTAAGCTTATCGGGTCATTACCGCCATGGCATAGTGTGCAATTTGGTGCTAAACCATGTGCAGTGCCTGAAGGTGATGTGCCTTGAGTGCCCATATTAGTGGCTTTGAAAGGTAGTTCTCCACCCTGGTAAGTATGACAATCCTTACAACCTGTAATATTCCCGGCTGTCCAGTTCTGCCATTCGGGATTCTGTACTGTACCTAATGGATAGGAATCAAAGTGGAATCTGTTCTCTCCTGTTGAATTGTGACATGATGAGCAGGTTATTGTAGACTCAGAGGTCGGATGCGAAATAGTTGCCATAGTTCCTCCTGCAATACTCGCAGACCTTACGTGGTCTTTGAGGGTGTCGATATCCTTATGACAAACTCTGCATGACTCAAATGCCTCATCTGAAACATTACCCACCAATCTGGTGAGATTATGATATATGTCAGCTTCATCATTATGACAGAGGGCACATGTATTGGTTTGATTCACCATTTGAACCTCTGCACCCGCATAATGAACGCTTCCGTATTCTGAATGGCAGTCGACGCACTGAATACCAACATACGGCTGATATTCCTGTCCTTCATGATCTGGATGACAATCCAGGCAATCAACGTCATGTCTGACTGCTCCTCTGAAGGTACCTTTACCCAATAAGGTCGGGGTATGGAATCTGCTAATTCCGTCAGGAGAATGACAAGCATCACAACCTAAAATAACCTTCATGCCAGATCCGTGCCGCAATTCTCCGATTAACGATTGTGATTTATAGGGGAATTCTCCTGATTCACTATGACACTGGAAGCAAAAGCCCATTGACTCGTTTTGGTATTCTCTTACTTCAAGGTTAGTATGCAATGAGCTATTAGTAGAGTTATGGCACACACGACAGGTGTATTCATTGTTTTTCAGGGTATTTGCATCCTCCTCAGATGCACCTGGGTAATGTGTGATTATAGCGTCTAAGTCATATTTTTCAGCTTGCTGTTTATCAACATGGCAATCTTCACATACCCTGGTTATCGTTATTCCTTCACCATGGAAGGTAGTAATTCCTTCACCTGCATGGCAAAGGGTGCAGTTGTTTTCTGCAATGTGTTTTGTAACCTGTGGAGCATTACCCCATACTGGTGCATTTGTTTCATTATTATGGCAATAATCGCAATGGGAAGTATTTAACAGTGCATCTCTAGTCGAATAGTGTGAGGTTGCTGCTTGATCGTCTGTTAAGATATTTTCAGGAATGGCATTTGAATGGCAGTCATTGCATGTTGAACTTGTTGAGATTTCTGAGCCCTGGAAGTGTGTATATATCCGTGTTGCATCGAAACGTGAGTGTTCATGACAGTATCTGCATGTTTTTGGTGTGAATTTACCAAGGTATGGTGTGGGGTGCTCAGTTGGTTCGCTGCCATTAGCATGACATGCCCAACATGCTTTGTTTGCTTCATCTGAGATAAAGCTGTTATAGTCCGCATTTTGATTCAAATCGACATGTACACCTTTTTTGAATGTGTCTAAATCAATTTTAATCGGAGCGACCCCGTTTCCTGTATGGCAACTGATGCAGTCTGAGCTGTACTCGCCAGGTGAAATAGTGTAGACATGGAATGTTTCTGGCTCAGTTCCAACAGTAATAATGCTATCTAGCGGTAGAGATCCTAATAATGTCTTTGTCTGAAGTGCCCATAGATCAGCATCCAGGATCTTCTGCTCACTTCCAATGAGCCGTACATCTTTGATAATAACTATTGGTGGGGCTGTTGTTATGCCTACAAATACGACATCCAGTTTCGCACTGAAGACAACAATTTCCCGATCGAGTACCCAATCTTCATAAGTGAAGATACTTCCTTCGTTTATTATAGAGTCTTGTACCAGAGTTTCGTTGCGATATAATTTCAGCCGCGCAGCACTTGTTCCTTTTATATTAACATCAGTAACATAAAGTTTGTAACCTTCTCCGATATTCCAATACTCCCCCATTTTGAGTGTTTTTCCTTCATCTTCTTTGAAATTTTGGAGCATTAGACCCAGAGTGACATTTTCATCATCTTTGTCTAATACATAGTAATCCCTGCCATCTGGAAAGTTAGCACGATATTCGCGATCATGGCATTCATAACACTGATTATTTTGTGTTTCTTTATGAAGACGTGATGCAAGCACATCTCCCGACAACTCAACTGCATAATTGCCTTCTGCCGAGAATATATTGTTTACCATTAGTTTGACAAAAGTTGTGTCATCAGTTTCAATCCCGCTTATCTCAAATTCCAGATATTCACCTTCTGATACGAATTCACGATCAAGTCTTACACCATATTTTTCTAAGTGGATTATAGCAGTATCCTTTGTCGTTTCAATCAATCTTATGACATAATTATCCATAAGATACCAGGGCTCACCTGCAACAAGGGTTTTTTCAACATGACCATAATGTGTATGATTTCTTGGATCTGGTGCGTTACCCCATTCTTCTGCATTATCTTCATCATAATGACAGTAGATGCAGTCAGAGGTGTTAACCAGATTTCCGGTCGAACCATAATGGGATACCAGTGAAGTATCATTTGAAATATTGGTGTCAATGTTACTCATAACACTGTTTTTATGACAATCCGGACAATTTGCTGTCGTACTGACATGTTTCTCAATATTATCTACATGCTTAATGTGCTCGTAGACCATCGGTTCATAAAAGATAGACTGGTTGAAATTGTGGCATGCCTGCTCAATGCAATTCCTGGGGGTCTTGAAGTTGTCCGGATGTCCCACAGGCTGGGCAGCTTCTGAGCCGTTCCCGTCACCATGGCACGCCCAGCAGCGTACGTTATTCGGATCCAATGTGTCGGCTGCGCCCCTGTTCAGATCATAATGGATCGCACCTGATCTGTTCATTGCCTGTATATCGATCTGGAACTCCTGGCGTACCATTCCACCGATATCATGACAGCTTGTACAATTCTTTCCGGCACCCGGGGTCATACTTTCATTATGGAACGTGAACCCTGCCGGAAGACTGCCATTTACCATTATCCTGTTTGATATATGGCATGGATAGCAGTCGCTGCTTTTGCTCTTAGAGAGGTTCAACGGAGTATGATTATATCTGGCAGAGTTGAAGGGATTGATAGGCTTACCCCAGGAAGCATTGTTATAATTAACAAAATGACACCACAAGCATTCTGTAGTGTTATCGGCTGGTGTCATTAAATAAATCGTAGTGAGATAGTGAGATACATAGTTCCTGGCTACAGCATTTGAGACATTTGCAGTCGGTATGGGAATGGACAGTGAATTGTTATGGCAGAAGGTACAGTTAGTAGATATGTTTGTTTGAATATCCTCACCCTGTGGCTGGTGTTCAGGTATCTGTACAGGCGGCTGCTTTCTCAGGTGGTCGCCGTTTAGCGGCGTACCATTAAAATGACAGTCCTCACAAACAGGGACCTGTGGTACATGATTTACATATTTGATATGACGCGGATCGTTAAGCTGTTCGGTATAATTCACATGGCATCCCCAGCAGACCTTAGATATGGCAGAATAATTACTGTCATTGAAATCTCCTGTAATGTTCTTGTGATTACTGTTGAAGAACCCAGTTTGACTTATTATTGGCAAATTTCCGGTTGCGTTTGCGCCGCCCTGCAGGTGGCAGTCAGTGCAGTTCCCGCCTCCTGCAGCCTCGGGCTCAAAATGCGGGTCACGGTGACAGAATACACAACCGGCATATCCCATTTCATAATAATTTTTCATGGCATGCCCGCCAGGGCGCTGTATATGACAGTCGGTGCAGTTCCTGATTGAAATATCATGGAATGAATTGTGGCACAACCTGCAGTTCACATCATCCCTGCCGTCTTTATTAATATCGGTATGTGTATATGATAATCCCACATTATCCCACGAGGGTATTGGTTCATTTGTCATGGCTCCTGCCAGATTTTCGGATGGGTCGGGATTGTGGCATTCGCTGCAGTTCCAGGGTATATGAATAACAGGCTTGCGCTGGATGTGATGGCTGGAAGTTATTGTGTAATTAAAAGTGCCCAGGGACCGCGGGAATACCCTGGCGATCCATATACCGCTTCTGGGACGATCAAAAGTAACGCCGTAGAAATTATCGCCAGAGGGATAATATATTTTTGATCCTTCTTTGAATTCGGCAGTTCCATCGACACTGGGTACACAATAGGTGCCGTCCCACCGGTCGGCAGTATTCAAATCCTGAAGACCGCTGGGATTATCAACCGGTCCGATAAGTGAAAGAAATATTCCATAGTCTTCATCATCGCCGGTCACCTTCACCCAGAACGGGCCGGAAGTTGTGACATCGATAATATATGTTTCCGTCACAGCTTCGTATGACATGAATTCCGGATCATAGGAACCGATGGTACCACTCATTGAGTACTGTGCAGGAATTGAAGGGTATAATAAGGTATTATGACATGTTTCGCATGTTACATTTATTGCGTGGACCCCGGTACTGCTGATATTTGTTCCTGAGAGATGATTGTATGGCTCTGCGATCAGATGTTCATCAGCCCCGTTATTATCATGAATGAAATTGGTATGGCAGTCGGTACAACCTGCATTCGTAACATGGGCTAGAACATTGAAGTCTGTCTGTGAAAGGGGGCGTTTAACTGAGGTTTTGTAATATATCTCCAGATTTGTATTTGAGCTATTGTAAATGGTTGCCCAGCCGCTCTCACCAGAAATAAATCCACCCTCATGGCCGTATTTGATATCATGCAGGTGAACTGGTGTTGCGGGTAAGAACTGGGACGAATATGTGCTGTGGCACATTGTCAGGCAGTTCCCTTTCATGCCTGAAGTGATGTTATCAGGATGTATCATAACTGTTGGGTTCCGGATTGAGGGATCGCTCTGGGGACTTGAGGAATCGTGGCAGTCTCTTCTCTGGCAGCCCCATAAGGTTGTGTCGAAACTATTGTTTGCTAATACAGGGATCGAATTTATTTTATTGGAAAAATTGACCGTGTATTTCCCTGTATAAGCGTCATCTGGATAGATGAATACACCGTAATACACCTGGTGTACATAGTCCTCCACAAGCTCTACTGTTGTATTTTTAACTGAGAAAGTATCGCTTGAATAATCATAACCGGGATAGGAAACATTCACTGTCAGTCGAGGCGGAAGATTGGTATTTTCTGCGCCATCGCTGAAGAATTCATTTGCGTTTGATTTCACTTTTATATCATCGATCCACCACACGTCATTATTATTGTTTGAAATAAATTGAAACGCTATGAGTATTTTTTCATCGGAATAATCTGTCAGGTTAACAGTCTTCTCTTCCCAGCCAGTGCTGTTGCCAGAATATTCTGCAAGTGTAACCCAGTCTCCTCTATCAACAGAGACCTTGACAAAACCATGGCTTTCGGTCATGTTATACCGTGTCATAAATGTCAGATTAAATTCTTCAGGAGGCGGACTTTCTCCAGTGAATAAGTTTAGAAGCCAGTCACTTATTTTGATCAAAAATCCATCTTCTTCTTCATATTTTTGTAACTCGACAAGATAATGCCAGCTCTGTAAATCTTTTCCTGCCTTCCAGCTATAAGTATCGCTGAAATTCGTTGAGTTGTCCTGTATCCAGGTGGGCGGAGAAAGACCGTTGACCGGCGTGGCATTTTCCATCATGATGCTCAATAATATGAGGTTTTTCTGCTGCATCACGCCATCGGTATCCCACCATGTCCAGCCTGTGACATTTCCCTTGCTCAGGTATCCGAGTTGATAGGGGGTCTGACCATAACTCAATATCGCAGTATAATTTTCAGCCTGTACTGCAATCAAGCATGCACTGCATCCCAGTATAATTAATAATAACATCCATGCAATGCGGATACTTTTCATGCTGCCTCAACTTTTTTACTCTCTTTTTTATGCCTCAATCTGGTACCTGATAGATACAATATAACGGATAAAATGCCCATAATGCCAATCTGGTCAAGTGAGAATTTGGGCAGCCATTCCAGAGCGTATATATTTACACTGATCAATTGCAATATCAACAGCGATGCAAAAATAACCGAACCTGCTATTAAAGATGCGGCAATCGTATGGCGCTTCTGGCTGAAAGTCGATTTGAAGGACATCAGATATGAAAAACTCCGGTTATCAACGGGAATTTTACTTTTTAATTCATTCAAATCAAAAGGCAGGGTACCCTCGATGAGGTATTTGCTCCAGGTATAATATGCGCCTGCGTAAACCGCAAGCCCGATGCCCATGCTGCCGAGTAAAATCTCACCTCCGTATAGTATATCGCCCAGGATCGTTGTGATGGGAATGGTAAGTATCGGGACAAAGACCCAGTACCATACAGACGACCGCTGCCAGAGATTGTATTCGTAGGTTATTTCGAGCCACCAGATGATATATAATATTGTAATAAAAAATGGAGTGTAGCTGCGCGTAAAATTCAAAAGGAATATGAATGCGGCAATGGAAATATTGATCAAGATGACCAATCGAAGAAAACGTGAGACTTCAGCAGAAATATCGATCCCGAATGCTGACGAGCCAGGAATCCTGAGTTCAACTGAACGATTTCGAAGTATTTCAATATTGATATTCATGTTGTTCAGCCGTTCTTCTATTTTATTAACCATGACCTGAGTACCTGCGATTTCCCCAAGGATGGGATCAAGCCTGCGGTATATCTCTTTTTCAAAACCCATATCAATCAGTTGTTCCAGGACGATAGTTCTTTTAGCGAGGTTGATACCCCCCCACAAAGCGCAGGTTCCAATTAATAAAATAGTTAGATCTAATATAAAATCCATGGGTTCAAACGTTTTGCCTGAAATCACATCTAAAACAGGCATGTAGAATGAGTATATTAAATAAATTGCTGCGAATAATAAAAATATTATACTGAATTTTTCCAGCAATGAAAAACCTGATTTTTTAGCCATGTGTTTTTTGATGATGGGGTTGTGTCATCTTAAGTTTTTCGTTTTATATGATAGGAAATATCTTTAACTCATCGCTATACATAGATGCTCAGCGTCCGTCCCTCCTTGATGGAAAGGCTGTGAAGATATAAAGCAATATGCAAATTATGAATATTATGAGTCCAAGCTGCTTGACATTCTTAATGATCCCGCTTATGCGGTAGAACTCCGAGCCATACTTCGTAATTTTAACATTCGCCGGATCGAACAGCAAATATTCGCCAATGTTCTTAACTATCATGGGCTTACCCTGAAATAATACTGCTTCTCCTCTGATCTGGTCTTTTTTCAATGTCCAGTCGTCCACAAATTCCGAGGCATCGCCCTTTGTCAATATTCCACTGCCTGAAGCCGAATACACTCTATGAATGACTGGCATATTAGCCTCTTCCGTCTCGAACATGATGATGTCTCCCTGCTGTGTTTCAATTTTCAGGTTTTGCATGAGAACAAGGTCTTTTACTTCAAGCGTCGGGGACATGCTTCCAGTGGTTATGATAGCGAAAAACAGGAGCTTGTTAAGGATGATGTATGCTGCCAGTCCTGTGATAATCAGGGGAATTAGTACGGGGAGTATTCTGGGCGCTCTGGATAATTCACGATAATGTTTCATCTGCTTTTCAATAGATTTTTTATGGTCATGAGAAGAGCCTTTTTTTATGAATAAGTTGATTAAACGAGGGATAATATCTGATTTACTGATATTTATTTTAAAGAATATATAGAATATTAAAACCATTATGAAAAATGAAATTAAAAGAGCAATATGATTATGGTAAAGGTAAAAACAACTGTATATTATTGTCCCGATGAACTGTTCAATAAATGACATTTTTTAAAAAAAGAAAAGTAAGTTGACCGGTTGGTCAACTTATGTTCCGCTTAGGTTTGTACAATTTGGACACCAGTATTGACTGCTGTTTGTCCTTGTGTTGTTGACAGTAACATTGACCGTCCAGGTATAGTCATCCAAATGGGTTGCATTGATTCTTAATCCGCCATGCACCCTGTCCATCGTGACGTTGAGCCCGATCATGGTATGACATGCCATACATGGTGTGTTATTTGTTGCAACAGCGTTAAGAGAACTATTGCTGGCTTGCATAAAGAAAGCCTTGTGTGCTTCTTGGTCATTTTCCAATTGAGATGTTGAATTCACATGACAATCTACACAAAATACTGTTGTGGCGGCATGCGGTACAGATGTATTTCGCCACTGCCATGTGTCAGGATCGCTACCGTCTACGCTGCCACTTTGATTAAAGAATGTATAATTCTTATCATCTACTCCCATTAAGTTCCAGTCATTTAATAGTGTTGTGTTTATCTGATGGCAGAAACACCCGGGGTCCGCTCCAAATTGATTGTTATAGTAGTCACGGTAGGCAGAATGTGCGCCTGTGTTTGCTTCCCATTCTCCAACTTCTGCAAAATGACACCTCTCGCACAGCCTGTACTGATCTGAAGCCGACCTGACGCTAAACCAGCTGTGCTGTCCCATAAACATTGACATCGTGCTGGGTATAACGAATAATCCGATAGCGATCACAGCAAAGCCCAACAATAATATTTGTTTTCCTCTCATAAAAATTATTCTCCTATTGTATCCTCTTTCTATAAATTGTATTAACTTGTTTCTTTAATGGATATACTTTTTGCTTTTATTCTTATCTCCATATTATGGTCTCAGTCCTTTTTGCCATCTGCTTGCCATTGTCATCAACCACTTCGATGATAACGTCAACCGAGTCTCCTTTATCCGGCATTGTTAGCAATTCGGATATCAATTCGTATTCTCCCGCGCCATTATATTCAACCGACCTCCAGTAATCGATCTGAATCATGTTGCTGATGCATTTCATACTGACGCCTGGAAAATGTGGCGACCCTTCCCTGTATACTTCAAACCTGCTTTCGCGCTCTTGTGAAACAACCATGTTCTCTATCACAGGCGTGCCGTCCTGCCCGGTGATCTTCACATTCGCTTTTATTACAGTTTTTTCTCCAAGACAGCCTGATAAAAGGATGACTAATATTATAGCAATAATTATAGCAATAGTAATCCGCCGCATGAAACACTTATTTATATTAAAAGCATATAACCGTTATGTTTTTAAATTCTGGAATTCAAAGGTGAGATCATTTGATAAATCAAAACTTTGATATGGTTTACGGATATTATGTATTAGTATGATACCCCCAAATATTTCAATCAAAACCGCAATAAGCGCTGGAGTTGGCGGTATTATCTATGGGATGGTCGTTATATTCCTGAACTATTTTGCACCGATTATAGCGATAATCGCCGGTTTTGTCAGCGGAGCCGGACTTGTGATCCTGAGTGATCGGGACGAGGAAGATAAGAAAGAGTTTTCACCAGTTGACCTGCTCTATTTTGCAGGGGTTGCAATAGTTTCTCTTCTTATCGGATATATCTTAATTTATTATTTTAAAACCGAAATCATTCACGGCATGCCATATCACCCAAACGACTTCATAACACTTACGGATTTAATTGTATCCACACTTAAAATCCCGGATATTCTCAGCACAATTACCGGTAGTTTTATAGCATTTTCATTGTCAAATAACAAATATGTCACCCGGGTTAAATTCGTTGAAAAACATAAACCAGAATGAAAGACTATTTGCAGATCTGGTGTATAGACTACCGGTTTTGAGTTCACCGGGGGAAAGGGTTCATAACAGATAGAATGGGCTATTCCATCGCGTCTATAATTATCAGTGCAATTTTTTTAATTACCGCATTATCGGGGATTTATATCTTACTTTCCGCACATCTCGTTTGGCTTTTAATCGTATTTAAATTAAACCAATTTCCCAGCTGTGGGACTAAATAAACTGATTAGTCTTTTACAATAATGACATATGCTCTCCACAGTATGTGCCATATTATGCCCCATTCTTACAGGTACTGATATCAATGGGATTTTTTGAGGTATGTCAGAACTGACTATTGCACATGTCAAGAACTTCCATTTTCCCCAGTCCATCCGTGAATCCAAAACCCCTA
>Ga0307378_10006378_pt1 | contig 16170 bp, 15 predicted proteins | sample UN1MG_FD_202238 | JGI IMG/M metagenome (GOLD analysis project Ga0307378, IMG submission 202238) | Soil microbial communities from Risofladan, Vaasa, Finland - UN-1 | ecosystem: Environmental > Terrestrial > Soil > Coastal area > Acid sulfate soil | place: Finland: Risofladan, Vaasa | collected... | reverse complement strand
TTTCTGAAAGCTAGTGGGGCGGGGGTTGGTGGAATAGTTATCTGGCAGGCCTTGGGGTCAGGCAAAGGTGTAGCTTCAACCAAGGCTTTCTCTCTGACCAAGAAGATAGGCGAGAAGACCACAATCTGCCCGTTCGACGGTTCGGGTTGCGGTTTTATCGTCGCCGCAGAGAACGGCAAGGTGGTAAATATTGAAGGAGACCCTGAGCATCCCATCAATCACGGCGCCGGCTGCGCCAAGGGCGCATCGATACGCCAGTTAGCCGCAGACAACCCGCGCCGATTGAGCAAGGTGCTCTACCGCCGTCCGGGTGGCACTGATTGGGAAGAGAAGGATTGGGACTGGGCCGTAACACAGATAGCCCAGAAGATTAAGGCCACCAGGGATGCCAACTGGATAGACAAAGACGAGGGATATATAGCAAACCGCACAGAGGCAATTGCCTGTCTGGGCGGTGCCGCGCTGGATAATGAAGAGTGCTACCTCCTGGTAAAGATGGCGCGCGCACTCGGTCTGGTGTATATAGAACATCAGGCCCGCATCTGACACTCGGCCACAGTCGCCAGTTTGGCGGAAACATTCGGCCGAGGCGCTATGACCAATCACTGGAACGACATTCAGAATTCTGACTACATTCTGGTAATCGCAGGTAATCCTGCAGAGAACCACCCCGCCGCCTACGGGCACATCACAGCAGCCGTAGACAAAGGCGCTAAACTCATTGTTGTGGACCCCAGATTCACCAGAAGCGCTGCCAAGGCACACATCTACTGCCCCATCAGGTCAGGCACAGATGTCGCCTTCATCGGTGGCATAGTAAAGTACATAATCAGTGATATAGAGGCAAATCCTGGCAACTACAACATGACCTATATCACCGAATACACCAACGCTTCTTACCTGGTGAACCCCAACTACAAAGGGGCTCCTGACCTGGATGGCTTGTTCTCGGGTTATAATGCTGAGAAGCGCTCGTACGACAGGTCTGCTGCGACATCCTCATGGACATACCAATTAGATGAAAATGGTGTCCCCAAGAGAGACAAGACGCTCCAAGACCCCAACTGCGTCTTCCAGATTCTCAAGGAACACTATGCCCGATACACTCCGGAGATGGTCAATACGGTCAGCGGCGCCCCCAAGGAAAAATTCCTCGAGGTCGCCAAGACCTTCGCCGAGAGCGGCGCTGCAGGTAAGTCCGGAACTTTGATGTACGCCATGGGCGCCACTCAGCATACCAACGGTTCCCAGATTATACGAACATACGCCATAATGCAGCTCCTTCTGGCCAACATTGGAGTAGCTGGAGGCGGTATTCAGGCCATGCGCGGCGAGTCCAATGTTCAGGGCTCCACTGATATGGCGCTGCTTTCGCACCTACTGCCTGGGTATCTCCTGGTTCCCCAGCACAATGATGAAACACTTCAGAAGTACATCGATAGAGCAACACCGAAGTCGAGTGACCCTCTGAGCCTGAACTGGTGGAAAAACACAGACAAGTATATGGTAAGCCTGCTCAAGGCATGGTGGGGCGATGCTGCGACAAAAGACAACGACTTCGGGTTCCATTATTCGCCTAAAGTACATGCAGGCACCAACTACACACACATCGCCCTCTTCGAGGCTATGGAAAAAGGCGACATCAAGGGATTGATGTGCTGGGGCCAGAACCCAGCAGTAGGCAGTCCCAATGCCAATCAGACCCGCAATGCCCTGGCCAATCTGGACTGGCTGGTCTGCGTTGACCTCTGGGAGACAGAGACCTCCATTTTCTGGAAGAGGCCGGGCGCTGACCCGACAGGTATTAACACTGAGGTCTTCTTGCTCCCGGCAGTAGGTTCATTTGAGAAAGAGGGCAGCGTCACCAACAGCGGGCGCTGGATGCAGTGGCGTTACAAGTGTGCAGATTCGCCCGGCGATGCCAAGGCAGACCTGGACATAATGAATGAACTTATGGCAAAAATAAGAGACCTGTACCTTAAAGATGGTGCCGCTCCCAACCGCGATGCCATAGTCAACCTTACCTGGTACTATGGCACCCATGCTGACCCGCGCCAGGTAGCTAAAGAGGTCAATGGTTATTACCTGACCGGCGACAAACAAGGGAAACAGGTAATCAGTTTCGCGAGCCTCATGAACGATGGATCCACAGCTTCTGGCAACTGGCTGTACTGCGGTAGCTATGTCGAGCCTGCAGATGAGCCTACGGCTCCCATACCAGGCAACAGAGCCAGCCGCCGCAACTTGGATGACTCTCCATATAACATTCAACTCTATTCCAAGTGGGCCTGGTGCTGGCCGGTGAACCGGCGCATCATCTACAACCGAGCCTCTGTTGACCTCAATGGCGAACCCTTCGACAAGGAACATCCGGTCATCTGGTGGAAGAACGCAGCCTGGACAGGCGACGTCCCCGATGGAGGCGGCAAGCCTATGGCTGAAGGAGGTCATTTACCCTTCATCATGAGGTCTACTGGTCTGGCTCAGTTATTCGGCGGCGTAGTAGGGCCAAGAGAGACATCCCTGGCAGATGGCCCGCTGCCCGAACACTACGAGCCCTGGGAAAGTCCCCTGGCTGCTAATCCAATGTCAGGAACGATGAATGACCCTGTAATCAAGATATGGCGTCCGCTGGAGCAGTCCTTACCCGACAAGTATCCTATTGCAGCCACCACATACCGCGTCGTCGAGCACTGGCAGGCGGGACAGATGACCAGAAACCTGCCCTGGCTTGTTGAAGCCATGCCTAACATGTTTGTTGAGCTGAGCGAAGAGCTGGCAGCAGAGAAGGGCATCGCTAACGCCGACGAGGTAATTATCGAAAACAAGCGAGGCAGCATCAAAGCTGTAGCTCTGGTGACCAAGCGTTTCAAGCCATTCCAGATGAATGGCAAGACGGTGCACCAGATTGGCATGACCTGGCATTGGGGATATGCCGGTCTCTCCACAGGAGACAGCGCAAACATACTCACACCTTCAGTGGGAGACCCCAATACTACCATCCCTGAATACAAGGCATTCCTTTGCAACATTCGTAAGGCTTAAGGAGTAGCTGATTAAGTTCTGGAGGTAATTGATGGCAGAGAAAGCGATTATGTACGATGCAACAAAATGCACCGCTTGCCGCGGCTGCCAGGTGGCCTGCAAGCAATGGAACGAGCTGGAGGGTGAAACAACCACCAACTGGGGCAGCTATGAGAACCCCAAGGACCTCTCTACCCAAACGTGGCTGAAAATGGAGTTCCGTGAGGTGGGGAACAACGGAGACCTGCGCTGGCTGTTCACACGCCGTTCTTGCATGCACTGCACCGACGCCGCCTGTGTCAAAGTATGTCCTACGGGGGCACTCTTCTATCACCCCCTGGGCTTTGTCAGCTATGACAAAGGCAAGTGCAGCGGCTGCGGCTACTGCAAAGAGTTCTGCCCCTATAATGTCCCTCGCCTGAATACCAATCGAGGGAGTGGACTCGGCAGAATGGATAAGTGCACAGCCTGCACTTCATTTGGCCTGGACCGAATCGACAACGGATACACACCAGCCTGCGTCAAGACATGCCCGACAGGCGCTCTTATTTATGGCGACCGCAGCGACCTGTTAGCAAAAGGACAGGCGAGAGTACAACAAATCATAGCGCAAGGCTACAAGAACGCCTACCTCTATGGCGATAAAGAGGTCGGAGGTACACACGTTCTCTATGTGCTGGAGGATTCGCCCTCCGTGTATGGAGTCGTTGAGAATCCCAAGGTTCCCGGTGCTGCTATCGCGTGGCAGGATGTCATAAAGCCTTTAGGCTATGTCGCTGTAGGTCTGGTTGGTATTGGACTACTGCTGAACGTCATGGTAGCTCGAGCCAGGATGATAAATGGAAAGGGGGAAAAGTAAATGCAAGAGATTGAGCGCTATCGGAAACGTGCTATAGCGCAGCACTGGTGGATAGTCGTCTGTTCCATCCTGTTGGCTATAACAGGCATGTTCCTTTTCCTGTCATGGTTTGGCCCTGCTGCCTGGTGGGGATACAGCAGGCTTGTTCATAGAATAGCTGCTGTAGGTTTCGTAGCAATACCGGTGCTTTATGCGCTGATGAATCCAAAGGGCACCTGGGCATGGATAAAAGAGGCTTTCTCCTGGGGCAAAGATGACCTGGGCTGGTTACAATCTGCCCCTACGTACTATTTCGGTAGTGACGCAGTACCCATGCCTCCTCAGGATAGGTCTAATACCGGACAGAAGCTATGGATGCTGGTTGTTATTATTACTGGCATTATCTTTGTAATATCCGGCGCTCTGATGTGGTTCTTCAAGGGCATCGTAGGCCCCGGTGTTTTTCAGTGGGCTGTTTTTGCACATGATGTAGCGTTCATTACTGCCGGTGCCATGCTACTGGTTCATGTTATTCTTGGTTCTGTTCATCCCCGCTTTTCCGAGGCTCTACGCTCGATGATTACGGGGAAAGTGACTGCTCACTACGCCCAGAGTCATCATGGTAAATGGTATGACAGAATCAAAGGCGGCAAGAAAGCGTAACTTAGCTGGTGGATATAAGCAAGAAGATATTAAATAAACTGGAGGAGTGGCAAAAAGAAGAGGGGACGTTACCTCAATACCTTGAGCTATACCGACAACTACTGCTCATTCAAATAGATGCACATGAGAACGCCCCTTCAACAAAGGTAGCCTTAACTAAAACCGAAATAGAAAACGCAATGAAGAATGGCATCTCTATGTTGAAATGGGATGCCATTCCTATTGATTGGGCTGCCTTCCAGAAACTTGCTCAGGCGGCTGCTGCCATAATAAATGAGCACTCCGGTGCTGCTGATAAAAGCCTTAAGAAAATCGTGTTTGATATCCCGGTCTTGCAGCAGATGGCAAAGGCATGGTATGAAGGCTCTTCTTTATCCCCCTGGTCAGAAAATCTCGGCCTCGATGAGGTTCTACTTTCCGCCATAATCGACTGCGCCATGAAGCCTTTCCTCGTTGCCCAAGCCAAAAACCTCATGAAAGCTTTACCTCAGGACTCATGGCGACATGGATATTGTCCCGTATGTGGAGGTAAACCGGATTTTGCATATCTGGACAAAGGGCAAGGTGCCAGGTGGTTGCTCTGCTCTCGCTGCGATACCGAGTGGCTCTTCCAGAGGCTGGAGTGCCCCTACTGTGGGAACAACCAACAGGATGACCTCGCTTATTATACCGATGATAAAGAGCTATACCGACTGTATGTATGCCAGCGATGTAGCACATATCTGAAAGCCATTGACTTGCGTCATGCAGAATCGGAGACATTGCTGCCCCTGGAACGCGTGCTGACTGCCGATATGGACAGGCAGGGACAGGAGAAGGGATACAAAGGGGTATAGGTCAGCACCACGACGATTCACACCGCACTTGATTGAAAAACCCCGCTGTAACTCTCATCAGTAGTTCTCCGTCAAGCGCAGTGGCAGCATTGCTTTGGATGAAGTATACTTTATTATGAATACAGGTTAACCCTGATTTGTGAATTCTCAAATGGAAGATAAAGAGAAAAGCGGTGACGTGCACAGGATGGACAGCGAATTGATAAAAGGGGCTTCGCCTGATATAATATGCAGTTGCCTTTCCTCAGGGGAATGGCAAGGCAAAGCAAAGGCTGTTCCCAGAGAGATGGCACTTGCAATCTATGTGAACACAAAAGAGCTGGTAACTATTCTGTGCACTCCGACCAAGCTCAATTGCCTGGTTCTCGGTTTTCTATATTCAGAGGGTATAATCACGAGCACAAATGATATAGCCAGCATGCGTGTATGCGAGGATGATTCACTGGTTGATGTCAGGCTGACTTCGCCCGAGTTTACGCCACCGGAACGGCGCACCCTGGCTACAGGATGCGGAGGTGGAGTTAGCTTCACAGTAAAATTGACTAAGGTTGATTCGGATTTAGTGGTTAAAGCTGACGAAGTAATATCTTTAATGAAACAACTAAACGAAAAGGCGGAGTTATACAAGTTTTGTGGGGGTGTACACACATCGGCACTGGGCGACAATAATAACCTGTTGGTGGTAGCAGAAGATATCGGGAGACACAATACGCTGGATAAGATTACCGGTGAATGTCTGCTCCGAAAGATTCCAACCAAGGATAAGCTGCTGCTCACCACCGGGCGCATTTCCTCCGAGATGCTGGGAAAGGCAGCCAGAATGATGACGCCGGTAGTTATATCGCGCAGTTCGCCCACCGATAGGTCAATTTCAATTGCCCAGGAATTGGGCATAACATTGATAGGCTATGTGCGGGGCAACCGACTATCTGTATATACTCACAGTGAACGATTACAAGGCGCTTCACTTAGCAAGAACTAAAGTAGCGAATACGCAAAAAGGAGGGGGCACAAATGTTTCGCAGCTTCGGATGGCCTGAGGCCGTCATAATTCTGGTGGTAGTCCTCATCATCTTTGGCGCCGGGAAGCTTCCGCAAATCGGAGGCGCCCTTGGCAAGAGCATCAAAGAGTTCCGCAAGGCTAGAGTCGGCGAAGTGGAAGAGGGCAAAGAGAAAGCCGTAAACCAGGGCAGCCCTCCCAAGGAAATTGCCGACAGCGGAACAAAAACCAAAGAAAGCTAAATTCGACTCAAAGAACTGTAAATATCAAAGATGCTCCTCCTTTGAGTAAGGGCCGAATTGGCTCTTATACTCTTCTTTGAAAATGGCTTCCGCAAGGTCGGAGAGCAATGGATTTTTTCGGCATAGGTCCCTTAGAAGTAATTCTCATCATTATTATAGGTCTGCTTATCTTTGGGCCACAGAAGCTGCCCCAGATGGCTAGAGATATAGGCAAGGCCTTTAGCTCCTTTAAGAAAGCCTCTATGAACCTCACAGCCGAAATAGAAAAAGAGCTGGACGATGTAAAAAAAGAGGTAAAGAATATTACATCCGAAGAGGACTTACAGGATGTTAAAAAGGGGCTGGAGAGTTTCAAAAAGGAGTTGCAAGATATCAAACCGGAAAAGGAACTGACAGATGTTAAAAAGGGGCTGGAGAGTTTCAAAAAGGAGCTAGTGGATATAAAATCGGAAAAGGAGCCGAATTCCAAGCAGCCTGACCAGAAAATAGTTGAGGCGGAAAAGCCATCAAACCCGGAAGCTATTGAGGATGTGGGGTAAGGGCGGGTTTACTATGAGCGTGTGCGAGGCATCCTGTAGTGAGCAAAGACAACAGACTCACCATAACCGGCCATCTTATTGAAATACGCCAGCGTCTAACCATATCCGTTATCGCATTAGTAATCACCGTTATCGTAGCCTTCGTTTTCTACGAGGAAATATTCCATTTTCTGATTGCCCCGGCGGGGAATATTCCCCTCATCTACACTGAGATGACCGAGATGCTCGGCACCACCATGAAAGTGTCCCTCGCTGGAGGAGTGGTGCTGGCAATGCCGTTCTTCGTTTATCAGTTCATAATGTTTGTCTCACCGGCGCTTACCCGGAAGGAAAAAAAGTATGTGTACATTGCACTACCGTGGATAGCGCTTATGTTCGCCGGAGGGGTAGCATTCGCGTACTTTATTCTGTTACCTCCTGCGTTGAAATTCCTGCTTACCTTCGGGGGCGACATTGCCACCCCCCAAATCAAGATAGGTAACTATATCACGCTCGTTACCAGATTGCTCGTAGCTATCGGAGTCGTCTTTGAAATACCTGTCGTCATAACCTTCCTATCAAGGCTTGGCATTGTTACCCCGCAATGGCTTTCCAGGAAACGAAAATGGGCGTTCATTGGCGCCTTTATTCTTGCTGCCATCATAACTCCCACCATGGACCCCATCAATCAGGCTCTGGTGGCTGTTCCTCTGGTTGTTCTTTATGAAATCAGTATCTTGCTATCGAAGCTCGTCTACCGCAGGAGAGTCAAGGCTGATGCTTCCTCAGATTCTACCCCGACTTAGCTGCATAGAGCCAAGGCAGAATCAACGTAGTTTTAGCAAACTACTTAGTTCTTTGGAAGTTACTTAAATGCCAATAACTGTAGATGCCAGAGGCCTGGCCTGCCCCAGACCTCGCCAGATGACAATCGAGGCTATTCACACGGCCAAGCAAAGCGAGATGATTGTAGTTCTGGTCGATACAGTCGCTGGCCGGGATAGCATTATCAGATTATTGAAGGCATTTCAATTGCCATACGAATTAAGAAAAAGGGCAAAGCAATATGAAATCCATATAACGAGAGAGAAATTATGGTTGGAAAAGTAACCGTTGAATATTTAACAGGGTTGCCAAATCGCATTTCATCCTTTATTCTAGGATAGTCTGCTAATTACAAGGAGTAAATGCAATGAGATTCTGGGAAAATTACGGTAACGCAGATGTGCTTAACATCGTGATACCTATAGTTATAGGCGTTTTTATCATATTATTCACCCTTCTGTTGCGCAAAATCCTTTTCGGGCGTCTCCATAAATGGTCAAAGCGAACAGAATCGCACTGGGACGATATAATCATCGCAGCAACCCACAGGGCTTCGCTTGTATGGTGTCTCTGGCTGGGTATCTACGGCGGACTGAAATCTGCAGCATTGCCTTCCGGGTGGGTCGAGAACGCAGACAAAGCTGTCCTGATTATTTTCGCTGTCATGGGCATCTACACCGTTGTGTCTCTCATTGAGATAGGCTTGAACTGGTACAGCATAGAGGTCGCTGCAAAGACTAAAAGCAGCCTAGACGATATTATTATGGTAGCCCTCAAATGGGGAGTGCCGCTTATCGCCATAATTCTGGGTATCTTCCTCATCCTGGAAATGACTGGCTATGGTGTAGCACCGGTGAACAACTGGCTACAAATGCATGGAGGTAGATTAGCACTGCTCTTTATCCTGACTCTAGTTTTCCTTCTCGGTTCTACAATGGTAATCCCCAAGACAATAAAAGCAGCCGTATGCAGATCCAGAGCCGAACAGACTGAAGAAGAACTAAACAAGAGAGCAGAAACGCTGACAAGCGTGCTGACGGCGTCAGTGCAGGTGATTGTTATCCTTATTTTTGTCTTTATGCTGCTCAGCGAGATAGGAATCAACATTGCACCTGTCCTCGCAGGGGTCGGCATTGCGGGTATCGCCATCGGATTTGGCGCGCAGAGCATGGTTAAAGATATCATCGCCGGACTTTTCATCATCATAGAGAACCAGTACAGAAAAGGCGATGTAGTAAAGATTGCTGATGTTGCCGGCCTGGTCGAGGATATCAACTTGAGAAGAACGGTATTGAGAGACCTGGATGGCATTGTCCATGTGGTGCCAAATGGAGAGATTCGAGTGGCCAGCGATTTCACCAAAGGCTGGTCTCGAGTTAATATGAATATAAGCGTCTCCTATGGCACAGATCTGGACCATGCCATAGCAGTTATAAATAGAGTAGGAGAAGAACTGGCTAATGACCCTAAGTGGGCTCCATTGATATTAAAACCGCCTCAGGTTCTCCGTGTAGACAACCTGGGAGATTCCGGTATCGATATTAAAATACTCGGCGATACAAAACCCATTGAGCAATGGGGTATTATGGGAGAGCTTCGTCTAAGGCTCAAGAAAGAGTTCGACAAAGAAGGTATCGAAATTCCCTGGCCTCACACAAAGATCTACTTCGGTAATTCGCCGTCAAATCCGACTTAGAAGAGCCATTCTTTCAGGGTTGAAGGCAGCGTAAACAAACCCTGTTGATTCCTTTTTTAGGTGACCTGATATGCAGACACGTGATAGCTTGCGTAAACTCGTACAGGAAAAATTGCGCGATTACCTGTTCATTGTGGTATCGAACAGGGAGCCTTATATACATACTTTTTCAGGTCGAGAGATAAAATGCCAGCTCCCGGCCAGTGGCCTGACTGCAGCCCTGGACCCTGTGATGCGCACCTGCGGCGGTACCTGGATAGCTCACGGCAGCGGCGATGCCGATGCACATGTAGTTGATGAACACAACAAGGTAAGGGTGCCGCCGAGTTCACCTGAGTATTCCTTAAGACGAGTGTGGCTGTCCAAAGAGGATGAGGCCGGTTACTATTTTGGCTTTTCCAATCAGGCTTTGTGGCCTCTTTGCCACATTGCCTACACTCCACCTTTATTTGATCAATCGGATTGGGAAAGCTACAAGAAAGTGAATCAGATTTTTGCAGATAATGTCCTGGCTGAAGTGGGCGATAGAAAGGCCTTTGTCTTTGTGCAGGACTATCATCTGGCACTGCTGCCAAAACTCATTAAGGGGGGTAATCCCAAAGTCACTGTAGCCCAGTTCTGGCACATACCATGGCCCAACCCTGAGGTCTTCCGCATCTGCCCCTGGCTGGAAGAAATAGTTGAAGGACTGCTGGGCAATGACCTTCTCGGTTTTCATATCCCTTATCACTGCAATAACTTCCTGGACACGGTGGACCGCACTATTCAGGCTAAGGTCGACCGAGAGAAATACGAAGTTCATCTGGGCGATAGAAAAACCTTGATTAAGGCTTTCCCCATCAGCGTGGACTTCGAGAGAATATCGGCGGAGGCTCAGAGTGAAGAGGTAGCCTCTGAAGTCGAACGACTGAAAGGCATGCTTGGGTTCGAAAACGAGCTTATAGGATTGGGGCTGGACCGCTTTGATTATACCAAGGGTATACCCGATAGACTGAAAGCCATTGACCGATTTTTTACCACATATCCAGACTACAAAGGGAGAATGGTTTTTATTCAGGTCGGTGTACCAAGCCGGGTACACATACCAGCCTATAAGAAAATCAACGACGAAATAGAGAACATGGTTGAGGAGATAAATTGGAAATACGCAGCGTGGCACTGGAAACCGATTATCTATCTCAGTGAACATTTCTCTCCTGTAACCCTGTTGGCGTTGCGGCGCATGGCCAACTTCTGTATTGTCAGCTCTCTGCATGACGGTATGAATCTGGTGGCAAAGGAATATGTTGCCAGTCGCTTCGACGAAGATGGAGTTCTTATACTCAGCCGATTTACCGGGGCTGCCAGGGAACTCACCGATGCCGTTCAGATAAATCCTTACGCCACCGACCATTTTGCCGAAGCTATCAAACAAGCACTGGAGATGATACCCGAGGAAAGGCAGCGAAGAATGCGGCGGATGCGTGAGGTGGTTCGGGAGAATAATATTTACAAGTGGGCTGCCGACCTTATCTCTGAGCTGGTGAAGTTCGAATTTGGAGATTGACAGTTGGTACATCTGTTTTCCGTTTGGCATGAGATTGAAAAACATCTCAAAGCGGCAGGACGTGTACTGCTTCTCTGTGACTATGATGGCACGCTCACACCTATAGTGGAGAGCCATGATTCAGCGTATTTGCCTCAAGGCACGAAGCAAGTTCTGCAGGAACTTGCTAATCAAGGTCGTTTTACAGTAGGTGTAATAAGCGGTAGAGCGCTGGACGATTTGAAAAATAGAGTAAAGATAGTTAATATAATTTATGCTGGTAACCATGGACTTGAGATAGAGGGACCTGATATTGTTTTTGTTAATCCCATTGCGGAAGAGATGAGGCCAGTATTTCACCTGATACAACAGGTATTAATGAAAGCTCTTGCCCCTGTCATGGGGGTGCAGGTCGAGGACAAAGGGCTAACGCTAAGTGTTCATTATAGACTGGTAGAGGACGAAAAATCACAAGAGGTAAAGAACATTTTCGAAAGGGTTATTGCCACTGCAAGGTCACTGGGAAAGGTGGTGGTCACTTCCGGGAAGAAAGTATATGAGGTAAGACCAGCGGTGGAATGGGACAAGGGAAAAGCCATAGCTCTGCTTATAGATAAGTATGGTAAACCTAAAACCAAAAGGGGGTTATTAACCTTATTTCTCGGCGATGACACAACCGATGAAGATGGATTCAAAGTTGTACGAAAGCGGGGAGGTATTGCAATTTTCGTAGGAGAAGAGACGCGCGACTCCGCAGCAGATTACTATCTCAAATCTCCTGTGGAGGTCGAGCAATTCTTGAGAATGATACTCGATACTGACTCGAGGAGTAGCCTGTGAACGCAGCATTGAGCTGGCCAAGCGAAAGATGGCCTGAGGTAATCATTCCCGTTGCAGTTTTCATAGCTGCGCTCATAGCCACGCTCTGGCTGAGACGGGTTTCCTATAAGGCTCTAACACGCTGGGCGGAGAAGACTAAGTGGCAAGGAGACGATATACTGCTTCAGGCGACTCGCGGCGCCTCAGTCCTCTGGTGTATTATGGTCAGCGCCGCGCTGGGGCTTGCAGTTTCCTCAGTACAGTCGCGCTGGAAATGGAAAGACTTGAGCGGCGACGGCTTATGGACGCTCCTGGTGCTCTCACTTGCTCTCACTGCGTTTAATCTGGCTGATCAACTAATCCCGCAGTACGGAGAGAAATTCCAGTTTTCCCAGCGCACTGTCAGACTAACTGGCACAATTGTCAAAGCTTTTATTATAGTCATCGGAATTCTATTGGTGCTGGAAATCTGGGGGGTGCCCACCAGTCCTATACTACTGGTTGTAGCACTGGTAGTGCTCATCGCCGCGCTGGCATTTCGTGAAACGCTTCCCAATCTCCTTGCAGGGTTTCAACTCAGTACAACAGAGCAAGTAAAAGTTGGAGATTATATAAAACTGGAGACGGGAGAGGAAGGCTATGTCCGAACGATTGACTGGAGAATGACGCAAATTGAAGGCCTGGACCAGAGCACTATTTTTATTCCTAATAGAAAACTAATCCAAACAACTGTCATCAACTATGGCCGGCCAATTAAAAAGGCAAAAGAGGCTTTCCGATTTTACGACCGATTACACCTCAAAGAGCTTACAGGCCTGAAGGCGAAAAATCTCAGAGAGTTGGCCGATATCCTCAAAAATGCTCCGGATTCAATTGTGTACTATCATACTCACAACTTTCTGGAAGAGCACCACTACCTGACGCCCGAGCCGGCAAACGATTTCGCTTTATGGGTCAACGACGTCCTGGGTGACGTGGTTCTAGGCGAAAGGCTAGCCTCTATTGATGCCTTCGAATTTCCCAACCTGAGAGCATTGAGTGAAAGACTGGTTAATGTAATGGAGGAACGTCTGTCTAGCGGGGGTGAATTTAGACAGGCGACGGAAGGGAGAGAGTTTTATTTTGTAAAATCGGTAAGTGTCATTTTACCCACGCCATATATAGCCCATGACCTCAGGGAGTTTCTGGAATCTCTGCGCAAGTTGAGCCTGGGCTCTCTCTACTATCATATTTTCGAGTCAAGATTACGGCTGCAAAAAGCAACCAACGATTTCTCGGTCTGGCTTGAGCAAAGCCTGGATGAACCAGAGCTAGCAGATGAGATAGCCAAATTCGACCCATATACCTTTACATTGGAGGGGACAAAATCACAACTGATACAACTTATCGAAAAACGCCTCAAATAAAGCTGGCAGACTATGAGCCTGTAGTAGGTAAAAGTATAATTTACGACTTGAGGCTGCTGGCAAACAAACTGTCGGGCAAGGTCATCCAGAACATAAACTCCACATTCTCGGGTGGAGGCGTAGCGGAGATTTTGCAGCGAATGGTGCCTTTGCTCATAGAGCTTGGCGTTGACGCACGCTGGAGCGTCATAAAGGGAGATATGCCTTTCTTCGAGGTAACCAAGAAGATACATAACACCCTTCACGGCAGACCCGACCAGTTCACGCAGCAGGACATCTCAATATTCAACGAAACGAGTCGGAAAAACATCGAGGAACATAATCTCGTTGGAGATATTATCTTTGTCCATGACCCTCAACCCGTAGCCCTGGTCGAGAGAAAAAAGGAATTGGGCAAAAAATGGCTATGGCGGTGCCATATAGATATCTCTAAACCCAACGAGGAGGTGTGGGACTTCCTTCAGCCGTGGGTATTACAGTATGATGCAGCGGTATTTTCCGCACCTGCTTTTTCTCGACCTCTTTCTATCAGGCAGTTTTTTATCTCTCCATCCATCGACCCGTTGAGCGATAAGAATAAAGAGCTCAGTCGAGATACCATTGATGCTGTTCTTGCCAAGTACAAAATACCCAACGATAAACCCATAATTCTGCAGGTCTCCCGCTTCGACTACCTCAAAGACCCCGTCGGGGTAATTCAAGCTTTCCAACAGGTAAAAAGAAGCATAGCTTGCAGGCTGGTGCTGGCTGGGGGCACAGCTGCCGACGACCCTGAGTCAGATAAGGTTCTGGCCGAGGTAATGGAGAAGGCAGGAGGAGACCCTGACATCCATGTGTTGCTAATACCCTCCGGCAGCGATATTGAGATAAATGCGATGCAGAGGGCCGCCAGCATTGTATTGCAAAAGTCATTGAAAGAAGGATTCGCCTTAACCGTCAGCGAGGCCTTATGGAAGGAAAAAGCTGTCGTGGCTTCTGCTGTAGGTGGGATACCACTGCAAGTGCAGAATAAGTTTACGGGACTGCTGTCACACGGCATTGAGGGCACAGCCTATGCCATCAGACAGCTCCTGGGAAATCCAGAATATGCCAAGTGGCTGGGTAAAAACGGCAAGGAACATGTGAGGAATAACTTTCTAATAACCCGCCATCTCAAAGAATATATGCTTCTGTTCCTGTCTCTCGACCGTCCCGAAGATGTCATTTATCTTTAAAGGCTCTTACTTCCTACTTAAGAAGCAAAAACAACCCTCGACTAATTTAGTTTTCCCCTGGCACTTGTGCTAAGATAATCTTGCGCTTAAAATCTTGTAGAGAGCTAACATGGAAAATAAATTTCGTAGCCTTCCCAGTGTAGACAAGCTTCTTTCCGATAACAGAATCAGGCAACTCGCAGATTCGTATCCCCACGACCTGCTGGTAGATATCATCCGCCAGCGTCTGGAACATGCGCGCCACCTGATTTCTCAAGATAAGTCCTCCCCTTCCACTGATGAAATCATAGAATCTATTTGCGAGCGCGTTCGGCAACTGGCGGCTCCCCGACCCCGCTATCTTATCAACGCCACCGGCGTCATACTTCACACCAACCTGGGCCGTGCGCCGTTGAGCCGAGAGACGATAGCAGCTATGGACGAAGCCTCAAAAGGATACTGCGACCTCGAATTCGACCTCGATAGCGGAACCAGGGGGTCACGCAACGCCCACATCGAACAGCTCCTCTGCCAGTTAACCGGAGCAGAAGCTGCGCTGGTGGTAAATAATAACGCGTCTGCTGTACTATTGGGTCTCACCGCACTGGCCAGAAGGAAAGAGGTAATCGTCTCCCGCGGCCAGGCTGTTGAGATTGGCGGCGGCTTTCGCGTACCAGAGGTAATGAAGCAAAGCGGATCAAAGCTTGTCGAGGTGGGAACTACTAACTGCACCTACGCCGCCGATTTTGAGCAGGCTATTAATCCCCGTACAGCAGCTTTGCTTCGTGTTCACTCCAGCAATTTCAAAGTAGTTGGCTTCGCAGAAATGGCCACCCTTGAGGATCTGGTAGCGCTGGGCAACAAACACGGCATACCGGTCTTCGACGACCTGGGCAGCGGCTGTTTACTGGATACAACACAATTCGGCCTCGACCCTGAGCCTATGGTGCAGAAAAGCGTTGCTCTGGGTGTAGGGCTTGCCTTCTTCTCCGGTGACAAGCTCCTGGGAGGACCCCAGGCAGGTATCATAGTCGGGAAAAAGCAACTCGTTGATAAATTGAAGAAACACCCCATGGCAAGGGCGGTCCGCATCGATAAAATAAGGCTGGCTGGACTTGTAGCCACTTTGATACCCTATTTAAAAGGCGAGTCATTAAAGACAATACCAGTATGGCGCATGATTTCAGCGCCGCTGTCCGAAATTGAAAGAAGAGCCAAGATCTGGGCTCAGGAATTTGACGACCAGGCTCATGTTATCGATGGAGAAAGCATGATAGGTGGGGGCAGCCTTCCCGGAGGCACCCTGACTACCAAGCTCGTTGCCATCGGGAAACAGAGTAAAACAACAAAGGAACACGGGTTAGCCCAGACACTAGCCGAGATGCTGCGGTCTCAACGGCCCCCTGTGGTAGGACGTATCAGTGAAAATGTCCTGCTCCTCGACCCACGCTCCGTTCTGCCTGAAGAAGACACTGTTGTTATCCAGGCGCTCCGCACCGCCTCTATCAAATTGCCAACAAAGGGTAATACTTAATGTTTGTGCTCGGCACCGCAGGCCATGTAGACCACGGCAAGTCAGCGTTAA
>Ga0307378_10006374_pt1 | contig 16179 bp, 15 predicted proteins | sample UN1MG_FD_202238 | JGI IMG/M metagenome (GOLD analysis project Ga0307378, IMG submission 202238) | Soil microbial communities from Risofladan, Vaasa, Finland - UN-1 | ecosystem: Environmental > Terrestrial > Soil > Coastal area > Acid sulfate soil | place: Finland: Risofladan, Vaasa | collected... | reverse complement strand
CTGGTACAATCCGGAGTATCTCGTGGGGGACAATGTGAAATATGATAAATGGTACCGTGGCCAGGTCAAAGAATTGCTGAGCAATTACGGCAAGGTGGACGTGATGTGGTTTGACCATGTGGGCGGCCGCGACTGGGGCAAGTGGAAGTTCGACGAACTTTTCTCCATGATGTACCGGCTCCAGCCCGGCATGATCGTCAACAACCGCGCGGCAAGGTTCTGCGGGCCGAGGACCCCCGAGGATCAGGGGCCGCCGTCTCCGGAGTTCAAGAAAATGACGGACGGCGATTTCGGAACTCCCGAGCAGTCCGTGGGCAACATGGATCTGAAGAATGACTGGGAGTCGTGCATGACCCTGGTCGGCGGACAGTGGTCGTGGAAACCGGGCGGCAGGATGTATACGTTCGGTGACACGCTGAACATTCTCGTGAGTTGCGTGACCGGCGGCGGAAACCTGCTTCTCAATATCGGTCCGATGCCGACCGGGGAAATCGAAGGGCGGCAGATTGGACTGCTCAGGCAGGTGGGCGACTGGATCAAACCGCGCGCCGAGGCGATTTACGGCACGCGCGGCGGGCCCTGGGAAAACGGTAAATGGGGCGGATCCACCCATCGCGGAAACAAGGTCTACGTTTTTGCGAAGCCGTGGGAGGGCGACAAACTCCGCCTCCATCCGCTGTCCGGGAAAGTCACGGCCGCACGGAACGTGGTTGGCGGTGAAGCGGTTGCCTTCCGGCAGACGGAAAAGGGGATCGATCTCACGCTGGCCGCAAACTGCCGCGATCCGTTCTTTACCGTGATTGAGCTTACCCTGGATGCGCCTGTGCCGGACGGAACGCGCGTCAAGGCCCTGCGCCCACCCGCTGAGGAACTGTAAACACGGCCAACGTGGAGCCTCAGAGACTAGAACGGGTTTCATAACCCATTTTTGCGCGGCGCGACGGACTACCGTTTCGTCGGGACCGGCTTGTCGAAGAAGTGTGCGCCCTTGCCGATCCGGTCGTAGTCGCCGAGGTCTTCGCGGGCCTGCTCGACCCGTTTCATCAGCCGCGCGACCACGTCCGGGTGCCCGGCCGCCACGTCGCGTTTCTCTTCGATGTCGGCGTCCAGGTCGTACAACTGCGTGCTGGGGACGGCGTCGATCATGCGGGCCGACCACCCGCACCACTTCGGACGGGCCGGCCGGGGCAGGACCAGTTTCCACCGGCCCTCGCGCACGGCCTGGAGATGCGTGTAACAGTAGAAGTAGTACCGCGTGCGGGGGCTCTTCTCGGTCCGCCCGAGGAGGAAGTCCGAGACGTCCAGGCCGTCGATGGTCCGGTCGGCGGGCGGCGTGGTCCCGGCCAGGCGGGCGAAGGTCGGCAGCACATCGAGCGTGGAGACGAGTTCGCCGCTCGTGCGTCCCGCCGGCACGTGGCCGGGCCAGCGGACGATGCATGGCACGCGCGAGCCGCCGTCCCACGTCATCATCTTCGCCCCGCGCAGCGGGTCGGCGCTGCCGCCGTAATCGCCCAGGTATTCCTCGATCCACGGCCCGTTGTCGGAGGTGAACAGGACGAGCGTGTCGCGGTCGATGCCGGCCTCTTCGAGCGCCCGCATCACCTGGCCGAGCGACCAGTCGAGTTCGGCGATCACGTCGCCGTAAAGGCCGCGCTTCGACTTGCCGCGCCAGCGCTCGCTTGCCCCCAGCGGCACGTGCGGCATGTTGTGGGCCAGGTACAGGAAGAACGGGCCGGCCTCGTGGTCGCGGATGAAGCGGACGGCCTCCTCGGTGTACCGGCGGGTGAGCGTATTCATCTCGTCTTGCTCGAGGAAATCGTCGAGCACCTCGCCATTGCGCATCAACTGCGCGCGGAACGACTTCTCCTCGACCGTCCGCGTGAAGCCGTTGTGCAGCGGCGTGCCGAAGAACGAGTCGAACCCCTGGGCCAGGGGCATAAGTTCCGGCGGGTACGTCTCGCGCCGCCCTCCGGCCAGGTGCCACTTGCCGATGATGCCGGTGGCGTAGCCGGCGGCCTTCAGGACCTCGGCAATCGTGATCTCGCGGGGATGCAGGATCGTGTGCTGGCCCTTGGTGTTGCCGGGCTCGGCCACGCGGATGGGGTAGCAGCCGGTCATCAGGGCCGCACGCGACGGGCCGCAGACCGGCATGGCGTAGAAGTCGGTCAGGCGGGTGCCTTCGCGGGCCATGCGGTCGAAGTTCGGCGTCTCGATATTGGGCGAGCCGTAGCAGCCGACGTCGTTGTACCCCTGGTCGTCGGTGAAGAAGATGATGAGGTTCGGGCGGCGCCCGCCGGTCGCGGGCGCCTCGGCCCGGAGCGTGCGCGGACCGATCGCCGCCGCCCCGACCGAGGCCAGGAGTCCCAGGAACCGCCGCCGATCCATGCGTACTTCCGACATCGTTCCATTTCTTTCCGTTCGCCGTGCGGCGCCATGCCGCTCAGCGGATCGTGATCTCCAGCGACTGCCCGGCGGGCACAACCGTTTCGGCGCCGAGCGTGATCGTCACGCGGCCGCCCTCGACCTGATGCGTCGCCCGTATGGGCGCGCCCGCCGCCGTGACGTCCACGGCCGCGACTTTCGCGCCCTCGGGCAACTCAAGGACCAGCGTCCGCAGCCGCAGTCTCCCCCAGCGGACCTCCAGGCCCGCGCGCAGGCCGGCGGCGTCGCGTTTCTGGTGGAAGGTGCCCCAGCCCTCGGCCGCCGTGAACGCGGCCCGGAAATCCTCCGGCGCGAGGCGCGGCGCAAAGCCCAGGCGCCCTTTCGGCCCGTGGTGCTCGTAGCCGCAGGCCGCCAAATACACCCCGTAGGAAGCCATCGCGCGGGCGTAGTGGTCGCCGCACTCCACCTCGTTCCACGGGTTGCGTTTCGACGGGTGATAGCGGTCGTGGATCGTCCGTGCGACGGCCAGGCCTTCCTGGACCATGCCTTCCCAGATCATGTGCCCGGCCACCTGGTACTCGAAGCCGGTCATGCACTCGTTGAGGTAATAGTCGAATCCCTGCTGGACGCGTGCGGCATCTCCCTTCGGCCAGGAGCACATGATCAGGCCGCCCTCACCGGCCATGGCGTACCAGCGTCCGGGCTTGTTCTTTTCGCGCCAGGGGCCGACGTCCGGGGTGAAGTTGTATCGCCACAGCGACGCGAGGGCCTTCTTGACGTTCTCCTCGCTCAGGATCCGCCCCAGGTGGACCTGCCAGGCCCAACTCTGGCCGAGGATCTGGTCGATCTCGCACCCGTTGTGCGAGCCGACGCTCCTGACGTGGTCCTTGTCGGGAATCTGGATGTAGTACTCGCCGTTGAAGAGTTCGCGGTCGATTGTTTTCGAGCCGCGTTCGACGATTCCGCGCATCTGGTGTGCATAGGCTTTATCGCCGACCTCTCCGGCCATCTCCTCGCAGGCGCGTGCGGCCGCGATGTAAAGCGAACTCAGCCACGCGATCTTGCCGAACCACGCCTGGTCGAGGGTGTTGTGCTGGGCGCCCTCGAGGATCCCCTCGCCCCTGTCCATCCGCACCAGGCAGCCCATGGCCACCTTGATCTTCGGCCAGAGTTCCTTGAGGAACGCGTCGTCGGCCGACATCTGGTGCTCGCGGTAAGCCCGCAGGATGCAGCCCGCCTGTCCGTCGACGGCGAGGCCCGCCCCTTCGCCGCGGTGGTTGATGACGCCGTTGGCGGGGTTCATCGCCGTGCCGAAGTCCGTCCGCCGCCTGAGGTCGCGTTCCAGGCGGGGGAACAGGCGGGCGACCGCCTGGGCGTAATGCCAGACGTGGGTGCAGGTGCCCTCGCAGCAGCCGACCCCTTCCCAGGCGTAGAACCGGCCGGTCCTGAACCAGTGGCAGGTCGAGGTCGCCAGGGTCGAGATGTTGGTCAGCGTCCGGTCCAGGAACCAGTACGGCAGGGTGGAGTCGTACCAGGTGTCGCGCCAGAGCCGCGTCTGCCGGCTGAGCGACTCGAAGTTCCCGGCCACGTACTGGGCCACCTCCGCCGCTGATTGAAAGCGCGTGGCATAGAACCGCCCGCCGTCTTTCAACCGCAGGTTCGGGAAGTGCCACGTGACCACGAACGTGACCGTGGCCTCCTTGCCGGGTTCCAGCGAGAGCCGCCGGGCCAGGGCGCCAACGAGTTTCTGCCCGAACGGTTTCTCGGCATCCGGGCTTGCCACGGCGTCGCCCTGGCGAGCCGGGTCGGAAGCGAGGCCCGCGTCGGCGAAGAGGCTCTCGGGCCGCTTGCCGTCGGGAACCGACGCGGTCCCCTCGGCGCCCTCGCGCGGGCCGAGGAGCGCCAGCCCCATCGTACCGAAGTCGGCCTGCCCCGCCAGCGCCGCGCTGGGGCCGCGCGGCGTGTCGGTGAAAACGATGTCGTCGATGCCGATGTTGCCCCAGCCGCCCGTCTCGTTGTCGACGATCTGGAGTTTGGCGGTCTTGCCGGACCACGGGCGGACGTCGAAATTGTGCGGTCCCATCCGGTTGTCGTTTCTGCCCGTGGCCGACAGCACGACCTTGTCGTCCACCAGGAGGTTGACGCAGGTCCTGCCCTCGTGCGCGCCGCCGCCGACGAGGAAGGTGACGTAGTCGCGTTCGACGGCGAAGGGCTTGCTCGTGAGCGTGCCGGTGGCCGCGTCCTTCTCGGGGATGCTGTTGCCGGGCGCCGAGGCGTGCGAGTTGACGACCCGCCGGCCCTTGCCCCCCACGTCGCTCTGGTACTGGGGTAACCTGCCCTTCTCGACGGGGCCGCTGCCGAACGCCGTCCCGGTGACCGTCCAGCCCTCGTAGGTTTCCTTCTCGAAGTTTTCGAACGGGATGTCCGGCCGCTTGTCGGAGCGCCCGGTCTTCGACGGCTCCCCGGCGCTGCACTCCAGAAAATATCCCTGGTCCGCCGGGACGAGGCGGTTGCGGCGCACGCCGCCGGGCTGCCCCGAGTACAGGCAGACGGCGTTTTCCAGCCAGCCCGCCAGCAGCGCCTCGACCTTCTCCGAGCCGGTGTTCTTGACGGTGAACCGCAGGACGGTCGCCGGGAGGTTCGAGTCCTCGGCGTTCAGGGGGATGAAAGGCGAGAAGGCTTCCAGCGACACGGCAACCGGGGATGCTGGGTCGCGGTACTCGACGAGCCCGATCGGGTACTCGCCGCGGAACGAGACGTCGCTGAACCCGGTGCGGTCGAGGGCGCGGACCTCCGTCTTTCCGCCGGCCGCAATGCGGATCGCGAATCCCTGGTCCAGGGGCGAGGCCGGCTTGGGCGGATGGGCGTAGTGCGCGTCGCCCGTGTGAGCGTGCTTATTGAAGATGTCCCAGCGCCAGAGTTTGCCGTCGCCGCCCAGGTAGACTTGCCCCGTGCAGATGCCGCCGACGGGCATGCCGATCAACTCGAGGTCCTTGCCCCGGTAGACGGTCGGCGCGCCGCGCGCGAAAAGGGACTTGATCCACTCGGGCTTCAGGCCCTTGTCGGCCGGGATGAGTTTCTCCTGGTCCACGGCGCCGGGCGACTCGGCGGCGACCCCCTGCCTCGCGAGGGCGGCGGCAGCGGCGCCGAGGCCCACGAGTTTCAGGAAGTCTCGCCGGCTCGGCCCGGACCCGCAACATCCTGGTTTGTTGCAGCACGGCTCGTTGTCTTCGGTCATGATTTAATGCCTCCTTGTCGCTTGGCGGTTCGGCCCGCCGTGCGCGGACGTTTCGCGTGCCGCCGTATGCGCGGGCATGGCGCCCGTCTCGCCGCGCAAGCATGCCCGGCAAATCCCGGCGCGCCGGGCGTCGCCTCGGCGAAGCCGGGCTTTGCCCTGGCGGAGCCGGGACCGGGCGGCCGCCCTGGGTCATTTGCGGGGCAGGGCCGTCGTGATCTCCTGGAGGCCCACGCCGAGCGTCTTGCGGGCGACGGCGTCGAGGTCCTTCTCCTCGCCGCGCAGGTGAATCGTCCGGTGGATGTGCTCCAGGGACCGGCCCGGCTCCAGTGCCGCCGCCGGCGACGAAGACTCCAGTTCGTAGAACGGGCCCATGGGTTTCTTGCCCGGCGCGGGCGGACCGTCGTTGTAACTGTTGGCCACGTCGCCGGCGTACGGGTTCTTCTGGATCTCCCACGCGGAGTTGACGTAGTCCGCGGCGCCGGCCGGCCGGGTGAACTGCACCAGCGTCAGCACGCGGTTCACGGCATCGTAACTGCCCAGGATGGGCTTGACGCGTTTCGGGCTGACGCCGATCTTCGAGCGGCACTGGCCGTCGGCGCTGAAGTACGCCACGTTGTTCTTGACGACGAGGCGGTCGGCCGGCACCTTGCCGAAGTAGTCGTCCTTGACGGGGGGGCCCAGTTCCGAGTCCGGCCCCGCCTTAATGGGGATCACCACGGTCGTTTCCGGCGACGGGTTGAACATGCCCAGGATCCAGATCGAAAGCAGCCCCGAGTCCTTGCGCCACGGTTCTTTGCCGGCGTTGGTGATCTTGTTGGCGGACTCGTAGGTGACCATCCGGACGCCCGGCGCCGGCGCCACGCCCAGGAGATTCCATGCCTCGGCCGCCGGCAGCACGCGGACCCGCCGCCGGATGTCCACCTCGAACTTCGTGCCGGAATAGTTCGTCACCTGAAACCGCCGGTGGAGGAAGGCCGACGACGGCTCCCTGCCGAGGAGGGCGAACGGTTCGGTGTCGATGGCCGGCGGCACGACCCAGTGGGCCAGGTCGAACGGCGCGCCCTTGGCGAAGTAGATGGAGAACTGACCGCCCTCCGGGCCCAGCCACATGCGCTCCTCGCCGCCGTACGGGTTGAAATGCTCGAGCGTCTTGCCGGAGGCCAGCAGGTCGCGGTTGATCCAGCCGAAACTCATGCCCTCCGGCCCCTCGGCCGTGCTGGTCATCACGCGGCCCTGGAGGGCCGGGACGACGGCCACCTGCGCCAGGCCCGACGGGTCGGAAAGCACCACCACCCCTCCGTGTTTCTGGAGGAAGGCCACGTCATCCTTGAAAATTCTGCCGGTTGCCTGCGGCCGGCCGCAGCCCGCTACGAGCAGTGCCAACGTTACGCCCAGGGCGATTCGCATCACGGTCGTTCTCTCCTTAATTAAGTTCGTGCACGTGCAACAGCCTATGCCGCGCCCCGGCGACCGCCGGGGCCGCCGTGCCCTCTCAAGGCTGTTTCTGCTTGGGTTTGGCTTTCTCCTGAAGGGTCTTCAAGACATCCGCGTCCAGCCTGGCATTCTTACCGGGCCGGTTTCCCTCGCCGATGTCCTCGATGGCCTTGGCGGCCAGTTCCGAGAGTTGGCGGACCACGTCGGGATGGGCGGCCGCCACGTTGGTGGTTTCGCCGAGGTCCGCCTCCAGGTCGTAGAGTTCGGACTTGTCCTGCGCCGGCGCGTTCTTGGAAGCCCCTTTGTTGACGAAGAGTTTCCAGCGTCCCTTGCGCACCGCCCGGAGCAGGTTCTCGGTGTAATAAAGGAACGTGTCGCGTGCGGACTTGTCGGAGGCGCCGGTCAGCAGCGCCCCCTGGTCGCAGCCGTCGATGACGCGGTCGGTCGGCGCCTGGGCGCCGGCCATCCTGGCAAAGGTCGGCATCAGGTCGATCGAGGCGACCAGTTCGTTGCTCTCGCGTCCGGCGGGCACCCGTCCCGGCCCCCAGAGGATGCAGGGCACCCGGAATCCGCCCTCCCAGGCCGTCGTCTTCCCGTCGCGCAGCGGGCCGGCGGAGCCGCCCATCTTGCCCTTGGTGAGCCACGGGCCGTTGTCGCTGGTGAAGAGGACGATGGTGTTCTCGGCCAGCCCCAGTTCCTGGATCGCATCGAGGAGGCGGCCGGTGTTCCAGTCCAGTTCCTCGATGACGTCGCCGTAGAGGCCGCCCTTGGACTTGCCGCGGAACTGCTCGGAAGCGCCGATCTTGACGTGCGGCATGCTGTGGGGCAGGTACAGGAGGAACGGCTCGTCCTTGTGCTGGCGGATGAAGGCGATTGCCTCGTCCGTGTAGCGCCCCGTGAGGCTGCCCATGTCGTCGGTTTCGCCGGCCCGCTCTTTGTTGCGGTAGAAGGCCACGTGCCCCGAGTCGGTGGCGCCCAGCGTGCCGAAGTAGTAGTCAAACCCCTGGTCGGTCGGGAGCCTGCCCTCCACGAACTTGCGGCCCGAGAGGTCCCATTTGCCGATGCAGCCGGTGGCGTAGCCGGCCGACTTGAGCACCTCAGCCATCGTGATCTCGCTGCCCGCCAGGCTCCACTCCCGGATGGCCCGCGCGGGGATGACCCGGCTGGGGTAGCATCCCGTCATCAGGGCGGCGCGCGACGGCCCGCAGACCGGCTGGACGTAGAAACTGGTCAGTTTCAGCCCTTCGCGGGCCATCTGGTCCAGCCGCGGCGTGTGGATGGTCTTGGAGCCGTAGCAACTCAGGTCCCCATAGCCCTGGTCGTCGGTGAAGACGAGAAGGAAGTTGGGCTTCTTCGCCGGGGCGGGGGCGGCCGACAGCCAGGCCGGACGCACGGCGCAAGCGGCTGCGCCGAGGCCGATCGTTCCCAGAAAGCGGCGACGCGTAGTGGACGGCATACGCTTCTCCCTTTCAATCGGGTGTTCCCGACCCGGGGCGGTTGGGCCACAGGCCCCGTGCGGGACCGGCCGCCGCCTTGTTATCGTTCTTCTTGCGTGCCATATTGCTCCTCGCCTTACGGGCGCTACTCCGAGTGGAACCCAATGCGTTTTCTTGGCGGCTCCGGCGGGGCCATCAACTCCCGGATGGCGTCGAACACGATGCGGAACTGGGCGTCGTACTTCTGCTCCAATTCGTCCAGCCGCCGGGCCAAGTCGGCGTGCGACGCCAGCATCTGCCGCAGACGAACAAAGGCCCGCATGATCTCGATATTGACCCGAACGGCCCGCCGGCTTCTGAGGACGCTCGACAGCATGGCCACGCCCTGCTCGGTGAAAGCGTAGGGCGGCGCCCGCCGCGCACCGCCCCAACTTGAAGTCACAATCTGTGATTTCAAGTTGGCGAACTCGGCACGGGTCAGTTGGAACATAAAATCGTCGGGAAACCGGTCGATGTTGCGCTTGACGGCCTGGACCAGGGCGCGGGGTTCGACGGCATAGAGGGCCGCCAGGTCGGGACTCAGCATGACCTTATGGCCGCGAATGAGAAAGATGCTGCCTTCGATGCGGCCGGCCAGGACGAGGGCCTTGTGCTGCGGCGAGGCATTGGCAGGAACGCGCTTGCGTTTAGCCTTGCGGCGGGCAGTGTCGAGTCGCTTACTTGCCATTTCTACACCCCCTCGTCGGCTTCCGGGTGAGGCTGGGTGTTCCGAGACAGATTCATCTTCTTGATTCTCGGCATGAACACTTGGCGGAACTTGGCCACGGTTTCCACCAGCCAGTCAATCGCGGGTTCCCACTCAGCCTCCTTCCACAGGTCAGCCTTTCGATATATCGCGACGATCTTGTCGCGCTTGTCCGGGTGCGGATTCCAGGCCAGTTTCATCCCCAGTTCCTTTTCAATCTCGCCTTTCTGCTTCTCAAGTTCTGCAAGGGCAGCGTCGGCCACGGAATTGTGCAGGTAAAGACGAACGCCGACGCGTCCCTCGTAAGTGTTGGCGATGTTGGAAAGCCAGACGGTTGCGCGGCCCATGGCTACATCAAACCAGTACTGGGGCCGAACGGTGTGGGCCGTTGTCACCACTTTGGCGGCCAGCAGCCTCTCGCGGAACTTCGTCCAGAATGCGAACTGGAGTCTCTTGGCATCCGTCAGTTTCTCATTGGCTTTTACCACAGCCGCCTGACGGACGATTTCCGTGGGCCGGCTGACCACGTTGAAACGAACTGCAGGCCGCGAACCGTCGATCTTCCACAGTTCCAGTTGCACGCCGTAGAAGGAGAGATCGTCTCCGGTATTATCATTCAGCCATTCCAAGGCTTTCTGATGCTCTTCGCTAAACTCCGTGGCAATCCACACGACGGTCCCTGCGCTGAGGACCGACCCATACGTGATCGCTTTGCCCAAGTGATCATGATTGGTCTTGCCCAACTGATTCTCTATCACCACGTAGCGGCCGGACCCCGTGTCCTTGGCAAGGATGTCGGCTGAGTACGGGCCGACCGCCACTTCCACATTCTCCACTTCAAGTTCTAGCCCAAGGGCGTCGGCCAAGAGTGCGATGTTTTCATCGCGCGCAAGCCACGGTGTAAACTCGGCAGATTCCTTCGCCCACACTTTGCGCACGTCATGAGGTTCGAAGCGCCCCAGACTGGTTTCCACGATCCTCTCCCCTTCCGACCGGACACGACGGCCTGAATTGTGTTCTTCGCATCCCACGGGTCGGCAATTTCGATGAAAGCCCAACGGCCCCAAGTTCCGGCATTGTTAACGGCGGGGACCCACAGGTCGCGGGCGGTGGCAACCTTGGCTTCCTTGTCCTTATCGCGCTCGCCGGCGCTCAGCGTTTTCGCAGGTCCTTGACCTGGTCTTCGAGGTCCTCGACGCGGTTCTTAAGGGTCTTGATCTCGCGCTTCTGTTTCTCGTTCTCTTGCTGAAGCGTATCATTCTCCGCCGTCAGGCGCAGGACCTCGTCCTGGAGCGCCTCCTTATCCATCTTTTCGACGCGCTCGCGGTCCTTCGGAGCAGGCGCCGACGAGTAGCCCGAGTCGCCGATCACCACCAACGGTTTGCTGGGGGCGAAGCAGCCGGCCACCAGAATGAGGAACGCCTCCAGAATCGCCACCACCCACAACATTCGGTGGGCCATGCGATGCTCCTCCCTTCCCTCTCGCTCGGCCCCAGGATAACAGGCCCCAGGGGCGGGTGCAAGAGGCGAACTCCCTTGACTTGCCGACGGGCCGGGCGCACCTTGGCCCCCATGGCGCCGACCGTCCCTATCCTGGTCATCACCGGTCAGACGGCCACGGGCAAGGAGCGCCTCGCCGTGGCCGTCGCCGAGCGCCTCGGAGGCGAGATCCTCTCGGCCGACTCGATGAAGGTGTACCGCGGGATGGACATCGGGACGGCCAAGGCGCCGCCCGACGTTCGCCGCAAGGTGCCGCACCATCTCGTGGACGTCGCCGACCCGGGTCCCGGCTCCAACGGGGCAGGCGCGCCGGGATTTTCGACGGCCCGGTGGGTCGAGTTGGCCGACGCCGCCGTCGCCGACGCGAGCGCCCGCGGACGCGTGGCCATCGTCTCCGGCGGGACGGCGCTCTACCTGAAGGTGCTCCTGGAAGGCCTCTTCGAAGGGCCGGCCGCGGACGAGCAGGTCCGCGCACGTCTCTCGGCCGAGGCCGAGGCGAACGGGGCGGACGCCCTGCATCGGCGCCTGGCTCAGGTGGACGCGGAAGCGGCCGGCCGAATCCATCCGAACGACCTCAGGCGAATCGTCCGCGCGCTCGAAGTCTGGGAACTCACCGGGTCGCCCATCTCGGCGCTTCAGACGCAGTGGGGAAATCGCCGCGGACATTACCGCGCGCTGCTCGTGGCGATCCGCCGGTCGCCCCAGGACCTGGGCCGGCGCATCGAGGCGCGGATTCACCGGATGGCAGCGGCGGGGCTCCTCGACGAGGTGCGCCGGCTCGCCGAACAGCCGGGGGGATTGCCCCCGGGGCCGAGGCAGGCGCTCGGCTATGCCGAGGTCCTGGAGCACCTGGCCGGCCGAATCACCTGGGACGAGACGTTCGAGGCGATTCGTCTGCACACGCGTCAGTTCGCGCGGGCCCAGATGAAGTGGCTTCGGCGGTTCGAGGGCCTCGTCTGGCTCGACGCGGGGCCGGATGCGCCGGTTGACGCCCTGGCCGACCGCGTCGAAACGCTCTGGCGCCAGCACGTTGCCAAGACAGAGCCGCGACCGTGAGGGAGCGGCAGCACGTGCGGGACCGTGCAAGAAGGAGGTATAGGATGGAGACCCACACACCCACCCGCGACGAAGCATGGGCACTTCTCAACGAGTACAACACGAACCCCGGCCTCGTCAAACACGCCCTCGCCGTCGAGGCCGTCATGCGGTACATGGCCCGCAAGCGCGGCCAGGACGAGGAGGCGTGGGGCGTCGTCGGCCTCATCCACGACCTCGATTACGAGCGGTTCCCCGACCAGCACTGCAAGAAAACCGAGGAGATCCTCCGCGAGCGCGACTGGCCCGAGGGCCTTGTCCGGGCCGTCGTCTCGCACGGCTACGGGCTCTGCACCGACGTCGAGCCCCAGACCGAGATGGAGAAGGTCCTCTATGCCATCGACGAACTGACGGGCCTGGTTGTGGCGACCGCGCTCGTGCGCCCGTCGCGGTCCGTCATGGACATGGCCGCCAAGAGCGTCCGCAAGAAGTGGAAGGACAAGGCGTTCGCGGCGGGCGTCAACCGCGCGGTCGTCGAGGACGGCGCCCGGCGCCTCGGCATGGACCTCGCCGACCTCTTCACCGACTGCATCATGGGCATGCGCGAGGCGGCCGAGCCGCTCGGTCTCGCGGGCCCGGCCAAAGCCTGACAAGACAATGCCTCACGCCAAGGCGCAGGCTGCAAGTGAGGGGTGCCATGCTTTCGCTTGCGAAAGCATGGTACTGGCCGGAGCACACACATGCTTTCGCAATCCCGGCCCCAACCCCAACGGGGCAGGCGCGCCGGGACGAAAGCATGGCACCCGGCTGTTGCCCCGCGCGCCCGCGTTCGTTTATAATCATTCCGGTCCCGGCGCGCCTGCCCCGTTGGGGTTGGGGCCGGGATTCTAAACCTTTGTGGCCCCTCGACCACGCTCGGGGCCACCCTGAGCCTGTCGAAGGGTGGGAATGGGTATGGCGGAGCGGGACTATTACGAGGTGCTCGGCGTCGCGAAGGGGGCCGGTCCGGACGCGGTCCGCAAGGCCTATCGCGGGCTCGCCCGCAAGTTCCATCCCGATCTGAACCCCGGCGACGCCGAGGCCGAACGGCGCTTTAAAGAACTCGGCGAGGCGTACGAGGTCCTCTCGGACCCCAAGAAGCGCCAAGTGTACGACCAGTTCGGGCGCGAAGGCGTCCGGGCGGGCGCCGCCGCCGGGGCCGGGCCGTCCGGAGTCCGCTACACCTGGACCGGCGAAGGGTCGCCCTTCGAGGACGTCGCGTTCGAGGCGTTCGCCGGCTCGGGCGGTCAGGCGGGGAGCATCTTCGAGGAGATTTTCAGCCGCATGGGAGGGATGCGCGGCCGGCGCGGGGCCCATCGGCCGGTGGTTCGCGGCCGGAACCTCGAGAGCGAAATCGACTTGTCGTTCGACCAGGCGGTGGGCGGTGTGCGGACGAGCGTTCTGGTGCAGCGTCCGGTCGGCGACGGGCGCGTCCGGCGCGAGCACCTCCAGATTAACGTTCCGCCGGGAGTCCGGGACGGCCAGCGGATCCGTCTGCGCGGCCAGGGCGCCCCGGGCGCGGGCGGCGCGCCCGCCGGCGACCTGTATCTGAAGGTCCGCGTCCGTCCGCACCCGTACTTCCGGGCCGAGGGGCGCGACGTGACCATCGACGTGCCGATCTCCGTCGCCGAGGCCGCCCTCGGCGCGACGGTCGACGTGCCGACCGTCCACGGCCGGACGAGCGTTCGCATCCCGCCGGGCACGGCGGGCGGAGCGAGGCTGCGGCTGAAAGGTCAGGGCCTCGCCGACGCCAAGGGCGACTCGCGCGGCGACCAGTACTGCGTCGTTCGCATCGTGCCGCCCAAACGCCTCGACGAGCGCCAGAAGCGCCTGTTCGAGGAACTGCGCGAGGCCTCGGGCCCGGGCCCCCGGGCCGACGTCCCCTGGGCCGCCGAGACCGACAGCCCCAAGGCGCGCCGGGACGGCGCCGACGACAAGGACCGCTAGCGGGGAGCATGCCTATGAACACGCCGAACGAACCCGAGACGTATTCGGTCCAGCAGGCGGCCGAGAGGCTAGGCGTCAGCCCCGCCGACGTCGAATCGTACGTCGAGGAAGGGCTCGTCGAGCCGGCGCGGGGGCCGGCCGGGCAAAGGTCGTTCAGCCGGGCGCAGATGCGTCGGCTCTGGACCGTCGTGACGCTGCATCGCGACCTGGGCGTCAACCTGCCCGGGGTAGGGGCGGTGCTGCAACTGCGGGAACAGTTCGAGCAGATGCGGCGTGATTTGGCGACGCTCGTCGAGATCGTCGAGCGGGAACTCGGGCCCGACGTCTGGGACCGCCTCTGGCCCGAAGGCCGGCCCCGGCCGGGCGTCAACATCTCGATCGAGGGCATCTCGGAACCCGGCGCTCCCGAAGCGGGCGAGGCGCAGCAGCACGGGGCGCCGGAACCGGAGGAACGCGAGTGAACGCAAACCTTGCGCCGTGGCTTGCCTTGAGCGCCCGAGGCGAAGGATGGGCCTGGTGGATGGTTCTGGTCGCCGGTCTGATCCTTGTTTTCTTTCTCTTGAGCGTTTTGCGGCGGCGGCTGGTTCAGCCGATGGACCACAAACCGAGCGACACGACCGACGCGTGGGCGGAGGCCGGCCGGCGGCTTTCCGTGAAGCCGGACGACGAGGACGCAGAGGACGCCGAGTCCGAGGACACCGGATGAGCGAGTCGCCCGCGCCACGACCGACGCTGAGGCGCCGCGAGCGGCTCCTGGCCGCGAGCGACTTTCGCGCCGTCTATGCCGCACGCGCCCGCGCGGGCGACGGGCGGCTGGTCGTCTACGCACGCCCGAACGGGCGCGACGTGACGCGGCTCGGCGTGTCGGTGGGGAAACGGTGCGGAAAAGCGGTCGGCCGGAATCGGGTCAAGCGGCTTCTGCGCGAGGCGTTCCGGCAGGCCCGGGCCGACTTGCCGCGAGGCTACGATGTGGTCCTCGTCACGCTCGGGCGGGACTACACGTTTGAGGAGTTGGACCGGCGGATCCGCACCCTCGTGCCGGAGGCCGTCCGCCGGGCCCGGGAGCGTGCGGCCGAGAGGTCCGGCGCGGAAGGAGCGGCAAGGTGAAGGTCACGGCCGGAAGGACGCGGGGGTTCAACGCCCGGCCTTGAGCGGAGCGAAAGGCCGGGATGTCCCGGAGAAGAGACCTGACTTTCTTCAGGTCTCATCTCCGGGCGTTAGAACATTTTGCATCGGGCGCTGTAGCGCGGGGGTTTATCCCCCGCGCACAAACAGCGCGGGGCACAAGGCCCCGCGCTACGAAAGGCATCTTTTCGACAGAGCATCACAAGGGGAGAGGGAGTTATGAAACAGGCGCGGGGGTGGCTGGGGCGCGAGGTGCGGCTCCTGCTGGTTTTCGCGGTCCGTCTCTACCAGGTTTCGCTGGGCATTCTGTGGGGGCCTTCCTGCCGCTACACGCCGACGTGCAGCCAGTATGCGATTGAGGCGTTCGAGCGTCACGGCGTGTGGCGCGGCGGGGTGTTGGCGGTGTGGCGGATTCTGCGATGCCACCCGCTGGCGCGTGGCGGGTACGACCCCGTGCCGCCCGCGCCGAGCGAAGAAGACAGGTGATTTAAACGCAGAGGGCGCAGAGGACGCTGAGAACGGCAAAGATAGGGGAACAGCAAATATTTTTTGCCGTTGTTACTCGATCTTTTCTCTGCGATCTCTGCGCTCTCTGCGGTGAAAAAAACCGTTACTCCGTGACGCCGGCGCGGGCCTTGAGTTGCTCGAGGCGTTCGCGGATGGCCTGGGCCTGCGGCGAGTCGGGGTACTTTTCCATCAACTCGACGGCGAGGTTATAGGCCTCGCGGTGCCGGCTGGTCTGGACGTGCTCGGCGATGCGGGCCTCCCATTCTCGGCGTTCCATGACGGCGGCGTTTCGGCGGAGTTCCTCGACCTGGCCGGCCAGCGCGTGGGACTCGGGGCTGTCGGGGTGTTTCTGGAGGAGGGATTCGGCCACGCGAAGCGCCTGGCGCCAGTGGCGGCGCGCCGCGAGGTGCTCGATCTCGCGATACAGGCGCTGCTGTTCCTGGCGCTGGTTGCCTTCCTGTTCCATCCGGACGGTTTCCGGCAGCCGGGCCGCGTCGGGGTTCTCGGGGTACTGTTCGGCCAGGGCGCGCGCCATCTCCATCGCGCGCTCCCACAGTCCCAGGCCCATGTACCGCTGGATCTGGTCGGTGATGGCGGTGATCTCGGTTTGTTCGTGCTGGCGGAGGGATTCGGAGAGACGGGCCTCGAGTTCGGCGACCTGGTTGGAGTCGGCATAGCGGGCGCGGAACTCTTCGAGCCGTTCCTGGGCGTCGCGGTACTTGGCGGCGTTGATGAGGGCTTCGATCTCGCGCCGAAGGGCCTGCTGGCGGTGTTTCTTCGCCAGTTGCCGC
>Ga0307378_10006373_pt1 | contig 16180 bp, 8 predicted proteins | sample UN1MG_FD_202238 | JGI IMG/M metagenome (GOLD analysis project Ga0307378, IMG submission 202238) | Soil microbial communities from Risofladan, Vaasa, Finland - UN-1 | ecosystem: Environmental > Terrestrial > Soil > Coastal area > Acid sulfate soil | place: Finland: Risofladan, Vaasa | collected... | reverse complement strand
TGGCGCCCATTTGCTAAGTTCTGCACGGGGTTCTGGCATCGTTTGGCCCATACTCTCCAGAATGGCCAGGCGAGCGATCCGAGCTTGCTCTAATGCCTGGGCCATCACCTCGCGTGAAAGACCTGAAATCTTGATGTCCATCTGGAGCGCGGTAGTCCCATTTACTGTTCCCGCCACCTTAAAATCCATGTCGCCGAGATGGTCCTCTAAGCCTTGAATATCAGTTAGCACGGCGTGTTTGTTACCGTCGGAAACCAGACCCATCGCGATACCGGCAACAGGACGAATGAGCGGCACACCACAATCCATCAGAGCCAGACTTGTCGCGCATACACTGGCTTGACTGGTGCTGCCATTTGAAGATAACACTTCGGAAACAACCCGAATCGTGTAGGGAAAATCTTCTTCACTCGGGACCATCGGCCGCAGAGCATTCTCCACCAATGCCCCATGTCCGATTTCTCGACGTTTTGGCCCTCTAAGGAACCAGGTTTCTCCGGTTGAGAAAGGTGGGAAATTGTAATGATGGATAAAGCGGCGAGTATCCTCTGGATATAGACCGTCAAGTTTTTGAGCTTCCCTAAGCGTTCCTAAGGCGACAAGCGATAGAACCTGGGTTTCTCCACGGCGAAAAAGTCCAGAACCGTGGGCTCGAGGGCTAATCTCAATTTCTGAGCTTAGCTCCCGGATATCAGAGTAACCGCGACCATCAGGGCGAATGCCCTCGTACAAGATACGGTTACGAATCTCTTCTTTCAGAACGGTGCTAATTATCTCCCGTACATCTTTAGGCTCGATCTTGCTATCCCCTTCGACAAAGCCGTCGACGACTTCATCGCGCAGTTGGTCCATATGTTCGTTGCGAGCCCCGCGGTCGGTTTGTTCGGCGATGATATTCTTGATGCGATCGCCCAGTCGGGCGCGAACCTGTTCATCAAGCGCTGGATCTGATGCGGCGATTTGGACTTCCAATTTTTCTTTACCCACTGCTTCGCGCATTTCAATTTGCATATCGATAAAGGGCTGGAGTGATTTGTGACCAAACTCCAGCGCCTCAATTAACAGCTCCTCAGGCACCTCGTCTCCGCCCGCTTCGACCATGATAATCGCTTCTCGCGAACCCGCCATGCGCAAATCGAGAGTGCTACCAGCCATCTGTTCGATGGTGGGATTGACGATCAATTCGCCATCAATGTGGGCGATGCGCACCGCGCCAATTGGACCATTCCAAGGGATATCCGAAATCGTGAGCGCGCAGCTGGCCGCGTTTACGGCCATCGTATCGAGGTGAAAGAGGCTATCTGAAGATAGGGTTGTGATGATTACCTGGACTTCATTACGCATTCCTTTGGGAAATAGCGGCCTAAGGGGACGATCTGTTAATCGGCAAATCAAGATCGCTTCCGTGCTTGGTCGTCCTTCACGACGGAAGAAGCTACCCGGAATGCGACCGGCCGCATACATCTTTTCTTCATAGTCTACGCTGAGAGGGAAAAAATCGAGCCCCTCACGGACTGTCTTGGACATGGTAGCTGTCGCCAACAGCATGCTGTCGCCAACCCGGAGGGTTACAGCGCCACCGGCCTGTTCGGCCAGTTTGCCGGTGGATAGTATGTATTCGTGCCCACCGACGGTCGTTCTAAAAATACTTTCTGTTGACATAATCAAAGTTCCTCCATTGATTATTGGTAGATAGAAAAGTCGCCATCAGATGGCCATGGATGCTGGCCATATCGACGTAAATAGGTACCCAGGGGAGGGCAACCTAATAACGTTATATGAAAGCATCAGGCGCTACGGACACGTATCTTTCTTCTATCATAGGAGGGGCGGAGGATTTAGGGACTGGGAACTGGCACGCATTCGCTAATAGTCTAGCTGATATTGCGGGACATTTCCCAATTCCTAAATGCACACTCCATACCCCAATATGCGGTAATAAAAAAAGCAGACTTAGTGTAACTGAGCCTGCATATTTCCACAAAGCTTAACGCCGCAAGCCAAGGCGGCCCAGAATAACCCGGTACCGTTCTGGATGCGTCTTTCGCAAGTAAGCCAATAAGCGGCGGCGTTTACCGACCAGCATTAGCAAGCCTCTTCGCGAACTTTCGTCATGTTTGTTTGTCGATAGATGCTCCTGTAACTGCTTTATCCGTTTGTCGAATAACGCAATTTGCACCTCAGGTGATCCTGTATCACCAGGGTGAATAGCAAATTCTTCAATAATTTCGGTCTTTTCCGCCAGTGTTAACGGCATAGTCACAATCTCCATATTATTTGATATCGCCCGTGAGCCGCCGCGCCGATAGCGTCAAACCCCTGAGCAACTCAGCATTATATCTTAGCAAGTCTGGTCACGCCAATTTCTTCATTTTGATTAATAAGGACAAGAAATTGACAAGGACATGGTTTGCTGAAGACACAGCTCCTTAGTATTATCGATTCAGAACGCAGGAAAGTGGCGCGTGCTCTTCGGAGGCCAAGCAGATGTCAGCCCAACCGGTTATCAGTCAAAACAAGGTTGTCGATAACTGGGAATAGAATGGTATACACATGTGAAATCTGCCGACGACCGTCTTGCCATGTTAATTTATAATCCATTCGCCGGAATGCTAGATGTATATCCCACGATATCGGCCATCGTAGATTACTGGCAGGATCGTGGCTGGCATTTTGAAGTCAGAGCAACGCGGTGCGCTAGTCATGCAAAGGCTCGAGCCTCAGGGCCGTTTCAGCAGGCCACACAATGATCCTGGCTGCCGGCGGAGATGGGCCGCTTGGCGAGGTGGTGGGAGGTTTAGCTTAGAGCAGATGCCTCTTGGCTCCTCTTCCAAGTGGCACAGGAAACTCGTTTGCTAAAGAGCTGGCGCTGCCACATCGAGATCTTCTCGGGAAGTGTAATCTGATAAGAGCGTGTGATGCGCTTTCAACCGGGGAGGTCAGGTCAATCGATATCGATGTCTGCAACGAAAACAGTCACTGGCTTCAGTGTAGTGGGATTGGTATTGACGCCTATATAGTGGTGCGAATAGAACCTCGAAATCGTAGGACGCGACGCATGGGGAGTGTGGGCTATATTGCCCTGGGATTACCGGCCTTGGTCGACTTTCTTGGAATAGAGGCGATAGTCTCAATTGATGCTGAAATGTACGAGGGCCGCTACGTCATGGTTACAATCAGTAACATCCGGCGTTATGCTGGAGGGCGAATTGTCCTCAGCCCCAACAGCGTTCTTGACGATGGCTATTTTGAGGTGTGCATGTCCAAAGGAAGTACAAGGAGCGATGTTGCCGGCTACCTGCTGGAGCTAGCGCAGGGAACTCATATATGTAACCCTCGAATAACGGCTACCAGAGGCAGGCAGATTGAAGTCAATACCAACAATCCAAGTCCGGTCCATCACGACGGTGATCCCGTCGGCCAAACGCCTTTACGCTGCCGTCTTGCCCCAGGAGCTCTTCGCCTTTTGGTTCCGAGCACTGCCCCAATTGATTTGTTCCAGGGCCAGGCTGAGCCATTTGATGGCTGATGGCGGTGGATTAGCATCAATTCTTCGTAGAGCTAGGTCATTATTCCTTATAGACAAGCCGCGCCAATTTTCAATTAGCGTGCTTTGTTAGGGAGCTGGCCCAAGTGGCTGATGGGTGAAGAACTTCACCCGCTCGTTTGTTCTGGCAAGCTTATGCATATCCGCTTGCTAAGAGTATCATTTTTACATAAACTACGTTTTGTGGACCATATCGACTTTCGTTCAGACACAGTAACTTGGCCAACGGTCGCTATGCGGAAAGCGATGGCTGAGGCGGCCGTGGGCGATGACGGCTATGGCGAGGATCCAACGGTCAGGGAACTCGAAGAATTAGCCGCCCACCTAACCGGCAAAGAGGCCGCGGTTCTTGTATCCAGTGGAACCATGGGTAATCTTATAGGGATCCTAGCCCATGCATCTCGTGGTGAAGGGGCGATTGTTGGCCTGGATGCACACACATTTAGGAGTGAAGCGGGCGGGATATCAGCCTTTGGCGGTGTTGTTCCCCAGCCGCTATCTACTGATAGTGAAGGGCGGATGGATCTTATAGCCATCGAGCAGGCTATTAGCCCTGATGAACCATATTACCCCAGGTCAAGGCTTATTCTTCTTGAGAATTCCTACGGGGCAAAAAATGGTTACCCTATTGAAACAGCCTATTTTGGTGATGTCAAGGAGATAGCCGACCGGCACGGGCTCGTTGTTCATCTAGATGGCGCACGTCTATTCAATGCCGTGACGGCTCTGGGGATTGAGGCTCACGAGCTGACCCAGTATGTCGATTCCGTGTCTTTTTGTCTAAGTAAAGGACTTTGCGCACCGGTTGGTTCAGTAATCTGCGGGTCCTCAGAATTTACTCACCAGGCTCGCCGTGCCCGGCTTGCACTAGGTGGCAGCATGCGACAGGCGGGTATTATCGCCGCGCCCGGTCTCATCGCTTTGAATGAAATGGTCGGCCGGCTATCTGAAGACCACTCAAACGCTCGACTTCTGGCGGAAGGAGTGGCCGATATACCCGGTGTTGTTATCGATCTTTCGGCAATCAAAACAAATATTGTCTTCTTTCAAATAGAAGTTGACAATGGACCTAATTCGAGTGAGATCGCTGCCAGGTTATGGGAACAAGAAAGAATTCTGATTGGGATAAACGGCCCAAACACATTTCGAGCTGTGACTCATTACTGGGTTGGATCCGAGGATGTTGATCGCTTGGTACTTGGGCTAAGGGACATCCTGGCCGGGTGGAGGAGAAAATGACGGATCTACTTGGTCAGGTAATCGCCCATTACCGTCTCGATGCCCTGATTGGCGAAGGGGGCATGGGCACTGTATATAAGGCTCATGATCAGAACCTGGAGCGTACTGTGGCGGTAAAGGTCATGCATGCCCATTATGCTCGGAGAGCTGAGTTTCGCGCCCGCCTGACCCAAGAAGCAAAAACAGCTGCCCAGTTAGGCCATCCCTCCATTGTTGGTATTTATGATTTTGGCCAATATAACGATGGATTGTACATCGCCATGGAATATATTGGCGGCGGAAGTTTACGAGCCCATTTACACCGACTTCAGAGTAGGAATCAATTTTTACCACTGAAGCAGAGTTTTCAAATAGGGGTTCAGATCGCCGATGCCTTAGACTATGCCCATCGTCAAGGAGTGGTCCACCGGGATGTTAAGCCAAGTAACATCATCCTTAAACGGCTAAACCGGCCAGAAGATACGACGTCGCAGCCCTTTCGCGCGGTCTTGACTGATTTTGGCCTGGTTAAACTCCTGGAAGGCGATTCGATGACCCAGAGTGGTACCACTTTGGGGACGCCGACATACATGTCACCAGAACAGTGCGAAGGGCTGGTAATGGATGGAAGGAGCGATCTCTATTCTTTAGGGGTTGTGCTCTATGAGTTGTTGACAAACCGTCTGCCGTTTGCCTTCAAATCGCTTTCGGAAGCTGTCGGTACACATATGCGCGGCGAGCTACCAGCCCGGCCCACCGAATTTCGCCCAGGCTTGCCACCCATCGTCGACACCTTGTTAATGCGCTGCCTGGCAAAATCAACTGATGAACGCTTCGCTACCGGCCTAGAGATGGCTGATGCCCTCGAGGCAGCAATCTTTTCCCTGGAAGGCGCGCCGACCCAAACCTTGGAAAGGCCAAAAGAAATAAGCCAACGCCAAAGCCTCTCGGCTCTGATTTCAGGCAGCTACTGGTTGCAGATAGAGACCCCGGGTAAAAATAGTAGCCATACCACTCTCACCAGGGGATCGGTGACTATCGGCCGGAATGCGGACAATGTCATCGTCTTGCCGGCTGAAGGGGTATCTCGTTATCACGCGCGTATAGAAGCAACCGAGAGTGGATGGAAGATATCCGACCTGGGGGGAATAAACGGCACCTGGCTTAATGAGCAGCGATTGCGACCAGGTGTTTCGCTTGACTACACAACTGGCGATATGCTGGAGATTGGACCGTACCAGATTATCCTCAACCGATTGACTGACGATGGTGCTTCTGCCAGCCTGGCTGCCGCAGCGACAGTGGCACGCCGGCTGGAGAGCCCTGAGTCCGAAACTAGGTCTGCAGCGAATATAACCGAAGCGCAGACGGCCGAGTTTGCGGAACAGCCTCTCTCCATTTATATTGCTCGCGATACATTCGTTGTCGAACCTGGCAGAAATTCCGAATTGAAGGTTGATGTTGTTAACCGAAGCAATGTTGCAGACCGGGTTAGTTTGCGCGTCGTGGGTCTGCCCAACCAATGGGTCGAAGGGCCAGACAGTTTTGTCCGGGTTAACCCTGGTCAGAGTGTTACAATTCCAATCCAAATACGACCGCCGCGGGTAACGAATACTCCGGCAGGACGTCAGCGCTTTCGCATAGAAGTCAAGTCCCAACAATACCCAGGGATGGAGCTGGCGGCAGGCGCTACGCTAAATTTAGGCAGTTACGAAGCCTTTGAAATGGCCATGGAGCCAAAGCAAATTTCTTTGCCTGCTCTGGTTCGAGTAACCATTCGTAATACTGGCAATGCGAACGCTGAATTCAGTGTGATTGGCAGCGACCCGGCAGAGGAGATTCACTTTCGCGGCGAGCGCGGCCGGATACGCTTGGAACCTCGCCAAACAGCCGCTGTGGACCTGGAACTTGAGGCGAAGCATAGAGCATGGTTTGGCAAATCAGAGGTTTATCCCTTCCGAGTAGATGTGACGACTGCCAGTGGCGCCAATCAAAGTGCCAGGGGGCGAGCAACCATATCATCCTTGTTGCCGGCTGCACTTATCTATATCGTTATGTTTCTGGCCATTTTCCTGTGTGTTGTCGCGGCCTTGTTATTCGTATTTCAGCGTGATCGCCTTGGCACACTCCCACCGGCCACTGGATCTGAGATCGAAAGCATCGCCATGACTTCCACCGCGGCGATCAGTGGGTCAGCAACCTCGGCCGTAATCGCTACATCTGATGCGGCAACTGCCGCCGCGGCAACGGCCCAGATAATCGGCGATCGTGACAATGATGGCTTGAGTGATGCTCAAGAGGGCATAATCGGAACTGATCCTGATAACCCTGACACCGACAGTGATGGATTGTTGGATGGTGAGGAGGTTCTCACGTGGGGTACGGAACCGCTTATTAGAGATACTGATACCGATATTCTTCTGGATGGGGATGAAGTACGTACTTATGGTACAAGTCCGACCAATCCAGACACAGACGGCGACGGCATCCCCGATGGCATCGAAGTGGCCTCGGGCACTGATCCGTTAAATCCGTTCGATCCGCCTGCCAGCCCAACGCCAGTGTTGACACCCCCAACAGCCATCAGCACGGAAACGGCAATCCCATCGGCGACGCCGATCTCAACCCCTTCCAGTACACCGACTGTCCCGCCGACCAATACGCCTACGATAACAAGTTCACCAACATCGACTCCGTCGGCTACACCTTCCCAAACACCGACCATCACACCCACGCTGACGTCCACTGCCCAGCCGACACCACTAGCCGACTGCAGCCTGGAAGCGCCTGTCCTCGATGGCATCGTAACCGAGGCGGAGTGGGGAAGCGATCCTGCTTTTACATTTGCCCCTGATGAAGATCCTACTCGGCTTGTGAAAGGCTACATCCGTTGGGTTACCGATCAACTTTATTTGGCATATGAAATCAACGATCCTTCAGTTGACCAAAAGATCGATTCCCTAAGAGTTTATTTCGATGCTTCCAACAATGCCGGCGATCCTGATTCTTCCGACCGTTTCTTCCAGATTGTTCGGGATAATACCCTGATGGCGCGAACCGGAATTAACACCAACATAGATGGACTCTATTGGAAAACCGAATATGAGAGTCAGGAGTGGAATGCGGTCGTCGCCGAATCTGGCGTGGATTCCTGGTCGATCGAATTGGAGATAGATGCTACCAATGAACTGCCAACTTTGTTGGCTGGAAACCCATTTGCATTGATGACGCTGGTCCAGTATTCAGGTAGTCTGGGGATTTGGCCTGAGGCCGCTAAGAGCGATGATGCCGGAACTTGGCAGGTTGTCGAGAATAATATGTGCCCGTAACCGTCCGGCGTAATGTTGTAGCAAGGTTCAAGAAAGTTAAGGACGTCAGATCATGAATGTTCTGATCGCTTTTTTTCGTTAGGGGGCTATTGAAGCGTCAAGCACAACGTACTTTTGATGTTTGTAACAATAGCGAGAGTTCTCTCGGGCCTTGTTTTTACACCTGTTACCAGATAAGGTAATTGCCTCACAAAGCTCCTGGTCTGGTTCTTCGCCTGCCATTTCTGCATCACTTTCCTTAGCCATCCGAACGAGGTCCATCAGCTCTTCGAATTCTCCATGGATGAGAGCTACAATGCTCTCGGGATCGGGAGTCAGTGCAGCATCGGTGGCGACGCCGATCAAGACGGTGCCTGCGTAACTCAGGATGCTAACTCCGAGGCCCAGGCGACCTGATTGGGGTACCCAAAACATTAACCCCTTTATGGGCCGTCCGGCAAAAAACCTTACTTCTTTGGGGCCAGGGACATTGGTCATTACTGTCGTGGCTTTTTGGCCAAATAGCCCAACCACGATGTCCTCAATCTCCCTTGAAGCTATCCCAATTGCATTTAGAATGCCATAGGCAACAATCGCTTCCGGCGTGCCCTTTATCGCATCCATTCTTTTCTTTAGCTCGTACAGCCGATCAAGGGGGTCCTCAATGCCCACCGGTAATGAGAGGAAAATTAGGCCGAAAGAGTTTCCGAGCTTCAACTCCTCATCGGCCGGGCGCAGGTTGACCGGCACAACAGCGCGGAAATTTAATCCGCCAATGGGCTCGCCCCTTGAGCGCAGGTATTTTCCCAGCGCGCCGGCTACGGCTGTGAGTAAGACGTCGTTGACTGTTCCACCGCATACCCGGCCTACCTCTTTCACATCGGACAACAATAACGGTCGAGTCCAAGCACACCGTTTAGCAACGCCAAGCTCGCCTTTGTAAGGCGTTTCTGGATCTGGGCTCAAGAGCAACAGGTTCGCCAAGGCGGCCGAACTCTCCGCGCCAAACTTCAATCCGGCTAGCAATTGCCCTGGATCAGCTAGTCTTTCCAGTCCCCTCTTCACCAGCAAATTGCCGTTTTTGCTTGTGCGCGCAAGTACCGAGCTAAACGGGCGAACTTTTTGCCCGTTGTTGGTTGTCCGGGATCTTGAGCGATCCGTCTTATTTGTTTGTTGTTCATCTGGATTAGCCACATCATCTGTCAAACTGAAAAGAACCCGCATGAGGGCGACGCCATCGCCGATACAATGGTGTAAGCGGCAAAGCAAAGCACAGCCATCACCATAGTTTTCAACCAGGTGAATCTGCCACAGTGGTTTGCTAAAATCAAGTGGAGTGGCCATGAAATCGTTAATTAATTCCTGAAGCGCTGATTGATTTCCAGGAGCTGGTAAGGCGATCCGATGCACATGGGAGTTGATATCAAAGTGGGAATCATCCTCCCAGTAGGCCGGCAACCATGAAAACCTCGGCTGTTTGATACGCTGGCGAAAGCGTTGGAAGCGGAGCAACCGACTTCCCATTATCTCTTTGATCGCGGCTAACTCAATCGGCTGATCGATAAAGAAGACCCCTGTAATCATCATCAAATTTGTAGGGAGCTCCATGCGCAACCAGGCATTATCTACTGGTGACAAGATATTTTTCGAAAGATTCTTTCTGACCATAATGGCATATCGATGGCATATCCAACATCAATATGAGGTTGTCTTAGGCTAGAGAATACCAATTCATACAGATTATTAATTGGGGACCGAGATTCATTTCGTTGATTTACCCGGCTTCAAGACCCAGTGGTCCGGTCGGAATTCCTAAGCAGGAATCTCCGTGAAGCCCTGGTCTGGTATCTGAACTGCATTATTTGTACCCCTATCCTACTGTCAGTATAAATCATTTTAACTCAGGTTGATAGAAGTCGACAGCTTGATTAATATTTGTAGTTAAAAGCAGATTCCAAATTTTTGGCTTTCTGAGCTTAAGCCCCAATACAGGGATGGATAATATCATGGTGCAAAAAACACAGGCAATGCGCATACTCGATAGCCAAGATATTCATTATAGCAGCATGACTTATGATAAGAGTGAGCGAGATGCGCTTGCAATCGCTGCTGATGTCGGGGTCCCTCCCGAAGAGGTGTTTAAAACACTGGTCGTAGTGCGACAGCCAAATAAACCCTTGTTAGTGATGGTGCCGGCCGACCGGCAACTGTCTCTTAAGAAACTGGCACAGGGAGTCGGAGAAAAGAAAGTAAAAATGGCCAGTCACGCAGAAGCGGAGCGATTGACTGGGCTGCAGGTGGGCGGCATCTCGCCATTGGCTTTATTGAACAAAGGATTTCAGATAATACTGGACCAATCCGCCCGAGATCGAGGGGAGATTGTCCTTAGCGCAGGACAGCGGGGAATCCAAATATGTATGCGGGTAAGCGACCTGATCCAGGTGGTCAATCCCACGATTCTTGATGTAGCCGATTAGGGTCTATCAGCCAAAACCATCAATGGTAACCAAAATTGCACCGGCTTGATTTCCAGCAACGCGTCTTTGAAAATAGGATGGGTAATGCCATCCTGAATAATCAAAGTTGCAGGTAGCCACCTGGTTCTAACATCGTTCGTCGCGGACACTACCAGCGTCAGTTGTGCTGCTTGATGTGGAGCCAGATCGAGTCCCCAAGAAAGTTGCTGCTCCGTAATAGTTACCGAACCATCCGTTGTTGACATAGTTGGTGTTATGGGCGTCAGATCGGCGGCGATGTGGATGGTAGCGCTGATAGTCGCCGATCTATCGCCATTATTCTGCAGGTCAACGTGAATTTCTGCCAGCCCGCCAGGTAGTACGGCCGAGGGAGAGATCGTGATCGCTGATTGACTAAGGTCTGCGCTGGCAACCCAAATGGGCGCTGAGCGCTCAAAGGCTAGATCATGTCGTGAGTCTAGCACAGATACAAGATTGTTGATCTGGGTTCCTGGTGTCAAACCAGGAGCCGTAGTTGCCCGGTAGCTGATCGTCCGCGAGCCACGACCAGCGATCTCTCCAGACCACGATAATTGGCGAGTTACGGGATCATAGATGGCGCCACCGGTTATCGAATCTTGATCTATCGTTAATGCCGGCGGCAGTGTGTTGGTTATTGTCGAATTATCGGGTGTGTCGGAAGAACTATTTCGCAGTGTTAGGGTGTAAGTCTCGAAGATATCTTCGCCAATCAGATTGTTACTTTGCTCGCTGCTGCTTTCAAACGTCGAGTCGCCAAGATCACTGAGCCAACCCAATATTTGACGCATAGCTTCCGGCTGAATACCAAGCGGCAGTTTCTCAAATGGCAATCCCCAGAATACTGTTCGCCAATCACTACCACTGTTTGCTACCGCAGCGCTTCCGCTTCCATCGTGCCAGGCAAAAATCTCAGCCGACGGCGAAGGTACTAGGCCATCGCTGAAATTTTGGTACGGTGCATAATCGAGGGGCAATGGTCCGACCGGCATTCCCAGACGAAGATTGCCAAATACATTGTTGGGTTCGACTGATTCAAGATAGTCTCGGATACCTAAATATTCGAGCGTCAACGGCTCATTGTGATGATAGTAGAGAAAATCCTGGCTTGTTAAGAAGAGTCGACCGCCTGCCTCCAAATAATTGTAGAGGGTCAGTGTTTCAAAGTCCGTCAAAGGTTGAAACCAATCATAGGCGGTGAACCAGATCACAAATTCGTACTGGTTAAGTAAAGTCCCTGGTGGACTGCCATTTCCATTTGGCGGATAGTCCGTATTCCACAGATCATAGCGATAACCAAGCTTATCCAAGACATCCCCATATTGCTTTTCTTGGTCATACCATCTGTCGTCGTCCACAACCAATATTCTTCCGGGAGTCTTTAGGCGAATGGGCATCACCGTTTGGTTCGAAGGCGAATTGGTGGAAGTAGCTACCAACTCAAACTCATCGAAGGAGTCATCGGCTAGATCGGTGGGAACTCTAATTGATAAGGATATTTGCCCGGCTTGACAAGGACCAAGAGTCAAAGAATCAGTGATCACTCGCGCAGGCCATTCAGCATGCTCCAGACTTAGCTGAATGGTATCGGTGATAGTCTCACTCAGGTTGGTGATCAAGACGTCGATTTGGTGTTCTTTTCCCGCCGCAACAAGTTGATCCAGGCTACCAGGTGACAAGTACACACCAGCTTCATTTGCTGGCACGGCGAAATAGTCGAAGCTGCGAGAAAGTATTTCTTCTCTTTTACTGGCAAACGAAACACCTTCTAAACCGAAGCCAAGATAAACGATTCTATAGGGTTCGCACAAGCTCGCTTGGAGAGCTGCCGGGCTGCCATCGTCGTAACGAAATGCTACTTGGGTGAAGCTATTAGTTTGCGGCTGACTAATATCAACTGAGAGTTGATTATCTGCGCTATCCTGGCCATTTAGTTCAAGCTCGAGCCCCGCGAAAAGAGTGTCGGGTTCGCCCGCAATGGTCAGGGGCAACTCTGATTTCCTTACAAATTCTCCCTTCAGTTGTGAATACCACCAAGGCTCTGGTTGGCTGGGGTTACCATCCCAAAGGGCGACATTTTGGCCCGAGATAAACAGATTGCCTCCCTCTGCAAGGTAGGTAGTCAAGGAGCTACCCGCGCCAATATATCCGGGAGAGTCCAAGGGCGCAGACCAAACGATAATGTCGTATTTTGCCAGGTCTTCACTTGAGGGGATGTCTAAAAAGGGATCGCGGATGGGCCAAGTTTCGAAGCCGATGTCCAATCCTGCTAAGGCAGTTGATATGTATTCTCGCTTTTCGTGATAGTACCAATTACCGCTGTCAACCAGCAGGATTCGCGGTGCCCTTTCTAAATAAAAATCCTGGTGCAGATCAGTCGCCCCGATATCGACCAGATCCTGGTCGTTGAGGTGACCCAGCGATTTGGCAATTGCCTTAAATTGGCCCAAGGGCAACGAGAGATCGTACTGACCATCGTCCCCAACAGATGTCACCAAAGGAGTTCCAGGAATCTCAAGTGTGCCTGAGATAGGAGATAGAGTCGTTCCATCAAGAAGCTGGCCATATAGTCGAGCTCCTGGCAACTTTTCGAGATACACATCGAATCTTATATTATCTCCAGCGATCAGGGCTACTTCCTTAGAGTAATGATCGGTGCTGGCGAAATTCCCAATCTTTAGCGAATAGTTGCCTGGCGAAAGGTGGGCCGAGAAGACACCATCTTCATTAGACTTGAATACGAGAGGGATTCCAAGAGGGGTCGTTATTACGATGGTTGCTCCTGGGAGAGGCTCACTATCTTGAAAAACTGTTCCCTCAATCAAACCGCCCTCGGCAACCTCAGATAGCGCAGCGTAGGCATCAACTCGTCCCCATCCGCTGACATGATTCGGCTGATCGAGGTCGATCGTGGTGGTTGTTCTCGTGATAATAGCTGTCGCTTCAATCTCGGACATAGCCGGATTGGCGGAGAGCAAGAGGGCATAAACGCCGACCACATGGGGTGTAGCCATCGAAGTACCCAGGGAAAAACCATATTTTCCATCGGGCAGTGAAGACAATATATTAGTGCCCGGGGCAACCACGGTCGGTTTTGGATCGGCAGTGTATGGTGATGGTCCTCTACTCGAAAACCAGGCCACCAAATCCTGATCATCGGTGGCCCCCACAGCAACCGTACCAGGATAACTGGCCGGGGCGCCAACGCTCCCTTCAAAAGGTCCCCGATTCCCGACAGCAAAAATTGGAATAATTCCAGCGGATTGTAGAGCTGAGATATCCGTCATAAAATCGATCATCTGAGTGCTACCACTCCATGAATTATTGACCAGGTCAGGGCTTTTGTTTGGATCACCGTCCGGTGCCAGAAGCCATTGAAAACCAGCATGAATGTCCCCGATTTTCCCGTAGCCCTCCGAATCGAGTACACGAACAGCTATCCATTCAGCGCCTGGCGCTACACCAATGCCATTTTCTCCAACAGCGGTACCAGCGACGTGCGTGCCATGGCCATTCGGATCGATGGGTGCTACGGAAGAATCAACTGCGTCAAACCAATTTCCCAGGTGTTTAATGTCATTGTTTCCGGGATTCCCTCGATAATTATTTAATAGGTCAGGATGAACCCAATCCACTCCGGTATCCATTATCGCCACAGTAACACCTTGACCGCTTACACCAAGTCCATGCCAGGCATAGGCTGATCGAATAATATCAACTCCCCAGCTAAGGGAGATCGGGGCTTGGGTTAATGACAGCTCTTTTGGCTCAAGAAACTGGATCTTCTGGTCGAGAGTGATTAACCTGACATCGGGATGGCTGCTCAATTCGTCAATCGCCTCGTTATTTGCCGTTACTTGAACCGCGTTGACAATCCAGAGGAGTCTGATCGAGGAGACATCTCCTTGGAGCTTCTCTCGTTCCAATTGATTGACAACGCCGCTCAGCGCCAGGGTTCCTTGCTTTTTTAAGTTCTCTGCGACGGCGATTCTCCTGGCCAAACCATCTTCTGGGAAATCAGGGGCTATTGGGCTTTCTGCTTCATCCGTATAGACAATAATTTCAAGGTGTTCGCCCGGCTCGGCTGTTTCCAGCGCCTCTAGCAGAAGGGGGTCTATCACGACCTCCATGCCTGCGCGAACAGGTTGCCCGCCCAGCATTAGCCAGACGGTCAGCAGGAGAAGTCCTGCCCCGACCATTGAGGCGGTCAAATTGAAATGGCGTTTAGATAGAATTGTATTCACCGGCTATTTGATTATAGCAGCCATCGATGGTTTGTTGCTCTTAATGGAAAATGTAACCGATTCTGCGTAAAAATGATTATCCCACTAGGAATTTCGATGTGCATGCCACAAATAATAAACAGACACGACGATAACAAAGGTTAACCCCAGGAATATCAGGCCAAACTTAACGATGGCGCAGACGAAAGAGATCTGCGGCCAAGGTGAAGATACACCGGCATCCAACATCTTTAGGAGGACGGCATCCTCAATTGCATCCAATAGGGCAGCCATGAGCAGTCCCAAGGCCAGGAGAACAGCCAGCCGTACTAAACTTCGTCTCAGCTCAAGCAAATCACTCGCCTATATTATAGCAAGAGCGATTGTTGTTGAATAGAAGATCAAAAAAAGATAATCAAAGCCCAGGTTGAAGCCGGCATAGATTCTGGCTATATCATCCCATGAATCCAGGATTCCCTGGGCTGTGTCCTCATGCCCCGCCAGCTCGTAAGACAAGATGCCGCCTGGCGCTGCATCTGTAATCAGATTCCGCCCGGTGAAACTCAATACCACCATGATCAGCGCTGTGACAATCAGGAGAATAATGAATGTCACTTTACGTCTCTCAGGGCTATTACCTTCAATAGATAGTTCATGGTTTCACCATCAGTTTGGGGAACAAATAACCAATAAGAAGTCCATTGGACGGGTAGCCACAAGCTGGCTTGCTGATTTGCCGGTGTTCACGATTTAGACGTTCGTTTGACAGCGGTGATGAGGAATACGGGCAGATGGCTGATCTGTTGCCCATCACCGGTGACATGCTCCACGGCCAACTTGCGAATATCTCGTAATCTCGATCGCTCGACATCGGTCAGAGGCAGGCCTTCCAAGAATTCAAATCGTTGGGGAGAAGGTGGTTGAATCTGCTCCAATAAATTTACCCTTACCGAAAAACCAAGAGCAGCTAGCTGACCAGGTAATTTTCGACCGATCCTGGGATCGGCTCCCGAGCGCAAAAGGGCATCAAGCCAAATCTGCCTGGTAGCTACGGCCGGTGGGTATTCGATCATTGCCGCATAATCCGGTTCCAGGGCAACTAAAACCCCGGTCGGCTCGAGTACCCTAGTTATCTCGTCCAAGGTTTGGGGCAAGGATTTGATCCACAGCAGGGAAAACTGGGAATAGATCAGATCGAAAGAACCACTCCCGAAGGGTAGGAGGGCCGCATCGCCTGCTACACGAACAATCCTTCGCAGCTCATCTGTTTCGCGTAGCGATAATTCATTCAAGTCATAAGCAACCACCAGCCCCGATGAGCGGCGGGCCAATTCGACGGTTACCTGTCCATACCCGGCTCCCAGATCTAGAATACGATGCTTCCTGGCA
>Ga0307378_10006372_pt1 | contig 16181 bp, 18 predicted proteins | sample UN1MG_FD_202238 | JGI IMG/M metagenome (GOLD analysis project Ga0307378, IMG submission 202238) | Soil microbial communities from Risofladan, Vaasa, Finland - UN-1 | ecosystem: Environmental > Terrestrial > Soil > Coastal area > Acid sulfate soil | place: Finland: Risofladan, Vaasa | collected... | reverse complement strand
AGGAACTGATTGGAAAAAGGGGTCATCCCCTGCGGGATTCCCTATATGTTCGCAAGTTTGAACAGTCCCGATGAGAACAAGCTTGGCAATGCTCCTTTAGAAAAAAACAATATCGATATGATATTGGATGAAGCGGTAACGATAGAGCGCAAAGAAAAAGTAGTTGTTACTAAAACAAGTAAGCGATATGGTTATGAAAAATTAATCCTCGCAACGGGTTCCTCACCTATTGCTCCTCCGATACCAGGTATTAGCAAAAAGGGTGTTTACCCAATATACAAGGATATGGCATATCTCAAAAACTCAATAGAAGAAATTAAAAAGACAAAAAACGTTTTAATAATTGGGGGTGGTTTCATAGGGGTAGAGTTTGCAGATGAGGCATCTAAAATAGACAATATGAACGTCTATTTGGTCGAAATCCTTCCCAATCTGCTTGCAAATTCTTTTGATACGGAATTTTCCTCGCTTGCCGAGCGGAAGTTGGAGTCAAAAGGTGTCACCTTGATAACCGGCGTCTGTGTCGAAGAGGTCTTGGGAACTGAGAAAGTGGAAGGCGTCCGGCTTTCAGACGGCAGAGAGATTTCGGTCGATAGTATTATTATGGGTGTCGGGGGAGTACCGAACGCGAAGCTGGCTATCGACGCGGGATTAGATTTAGGCAAAGCTAAAGGAACATGGGTAGACGAGTACATGCGTACGAGCGATCCTAATATTTTTGCAGTGGGTGATTGTGCCGGCAAGCGAGATTTCTACACGCGAAAAGACGCCCCCGTCATGCTGGCTTCCACGGCCACCGCGGAAGCCAGAATCGCAGGAGCAAATCTGTATCAGTTGAAAGTCGTGCGAGAGAATAAAGGGACTATCGCGATTTACTCAACGTATATCGACGGCATGGTGTTAGGATCGGCCGGGCTTACGGAAAATAGCGCCAAGAACGAAGGCTTCGAAATCGTGGCGGGCATGGCCGATGGAGTAGATAAGCATCCGGCAACATTGTCCGGGGCAAACAAGATCAAGGTCAAGCTTATTTTCTCAGAACGCTCCGGCATCATATTGGGCGGACAAGTGGCGGGCGGAACATCTTGTGGAGAGATCATCAACCTCATAGGTGTTGCAATTCAAAAGAGGATGTCGTTTGCAGAGTTGGAGACCTTACAAATGGCGACTCACCCCTATTTAACAAGTGCTCCTACCATATACCCGATTGTGTTAGCTGCTCAGGATGCGTCAAGTAAAATGTAACTTCGACATCGTGTTATAAAAAGCGTATGAAAAGCAAAAAGATTGACTTGTTCAGAAACACAGTGCATAGAGATGACGGCAACTACTGAGAAGGAATGTCCTCGCAATCTGGATTTATGACCAGATTATTCCATTGTTAACAAAAGGTGAATTCATGAAGGAATTAGTGGTAATAAGTGGTAAGGGCGGAACAGGCAAGACGAGTATCGTGGCAGCCTTTGCTGCTCTTGCGAATAACGCCGTATTGGCTGACTGCGATGTGGATGCGGCGGATTTGTATTTGGTTTTAGAGCCGAAAGTAAAGCAAACGAACGATTTTTCCGGAGGCAAACAGGCCTCCATAATCGCTGAAAAATGTATTGGCTGTGGCAAATGCCGGGATATGTGCAGATTCGATGCAATCAGTTTCAATGGACCGGGAAACGATGTAGTTGACAAAACATTTACCATTGATCCGGTTTCATGTGAAGGATGCAAGGTATGCGTGGAGTTTTGTCCGGCCGATGCGATTGAGTTTAACGACCATATAAACGGGCAGTGGTTTGTATCAGATACACGGTTTGGGCCTATGGTACACGCGAAATTAGGAATCGCTGAGGAAAACAGCGGCAAACTGGTGACTGTTATTCGCAAACAGGCGAAGAAAATAGCACAGGAGCAAAAGAAGGATTTGCTCATTGTCGATGGTTCGCCGGGAATTGGTTGTCCTGTAATTGCGTCAATCACGGCGGCGGATCTGGTGCTGATCGTTACAGAACCCACCCTTTCCGGCAAACATGATTTGGAAAGAGTGGCCCAGCTTACGGCAAGTTTTGGCATCGAAACTATGGTTTGTGTCAACAAAGCAGATATAAACCCGCAAATAACGAATCAAATAAGCGAAGATGCTGAAAAGCGAGGATTAAAGGTGATAGGGAAAATCGCTTACGACGAGGCTTTCACAAAGGCGCAGATTGTCAAGGCAAGTGTGGTCGAATATACAGGAGGTGCGATAACAGAAAAGATAAAGGCATTATGGAGACAGGTGACTTATGCCCTTGGTTAAACAAAAGCTGCAAGCATATGAATCGAAGGCATCGAGATTTGATTTCGATCGGATTACCGGTTCCTATGATAGCTGGTACGCCGACAGGCGGGGCGCAATGTATGACCGCTTAGAAAAGAAGTTAATCGCCAGATTCCTGGCAACCGGGAGCGAAGGGAAAAGACTTCTGGAAATAGGTTGTGGAACAGGCCATTGGAGCAGGTTTTTCAGTAAATGCGGTTTTGAGGTCGCGGGTCTTGACATTTCTGAGGCCATGGTAAATTCAGCACTGCAAAAGAACATTCCAAACGTTTCATTTTATGTGGCTGATGGGCATTTATTGCCGTTCCAAGATAGCACTTTTGACTTGACAGCGGCGATTACAACGCTTGAGTTTGTTCGTGATGCCGAAGTCGTATTTCGAGAGATGATACGATGCACTCGCAAGCCGGGCAGAATAGTGCTTGGTATGCTAAATGGGTTATCTGCAGTTAATCGGCAAAAACAGAGGCGGGGCCGTCCTGAAAATCCATATGCTGCCGCCCGGCTATTTTCGCCCGTTGAACTGAGAGAATTTTTGGGGCAGCACGGCCAAGTGGAAATAACCGTTGGAGGTTTTGTCCCTACACAAAATTGGCTGATCCCTTTGGCTCCTTGGATTGATCGTATTGCTCGAATGTTTGGAAATCAAAAAGGAACCTTCATGGCGGCGACGCTGAAATTATGAAGGTACAGGCGGAAATAAGTCTATATCCATTACGCTGTAGCGACCTGACCGAGCCGATTCGGCAATTCATTGAGTTGTTGGAGACTGATAAGCTAAAGGTCGAAACCGGGCCAATGAGCACTCTCGTAACAGGAGACAGCCAGGTAGTTTTTGAAAACCTTAAAAAGGCTTTTGAGAGGCTTGCTGAAAAATACAAGGTGGTAATGACTGCAAAGATTTCCAACACATGTCCCCGAAGTTAGTAACAATAGACAAGTTAATTATTGAAGAATGGAAAATCAATTATGGCAAAAGAAAGTAGCGTTTCTCAAATTGACCAGGACAGACGAAAACAAATGCAGGACGAACAAGAGCAAATCCGGCAGAGAATAAAACAGATAAAGCACCAGATACTTGTACTCAGCGGCAAAGGTGGTGTTGGTAAAAGTACGGTGGCGGTAAACCTGGCGGTCTCTCTCGCTCTTTCCGGCAAGAGCGTTGGGCTGCTCGACATCGATATACACGGCCCAAGTATCCCGAAGATTCTGAATCTTGAAGGAAAGACTGTCCAGCCGGCAGGAGATGCAATCTTGCCCATTGAAATGCTGGAAAACCTGAAAGTCATGTCTATCGGTTTTCTACTTCGCGGCAGCGACGATGCTGTCATATGGAGAGGGCCGATGAAATATCAGATGATAAAGCAATTCCTAAAGGATGTGCAATGGGGCGAACTGGACTTTCTGATTGTTGACAGTCCGCCCGGTACCGGCGATGAACCGCTTTCGGTCGTCCAACTCCTGGAAAATGCCGATGGTGCAATCATAGTTACCACACCGCAGGAAGTGGCGTTGTCTGATGTAAGAAAAGGAATCACTTTCTGCCGCAGCTTAAACTTGCCGGTTATAGGCGTGGTGGAGAATATGAGCGGTTTCGTGTGCCCAAAGTGTGGTGAGCGAACGGACATATTTAAGTCCGGGGGAGGCGAACAAATGGCAACAGAAATGAACGTTCCTTTCTTAGGCCGGATACCAATCGATTCGCAAATTGTACGAGCCTGTGATTCCGGAAAACCGTTTGTGTATCATTACAACCAGACACAGACGGCAAAGGCTTTCGAAAAAATATTGAATCCCATTATCGAGCTTGACACCAATGCTCAGGAATTAGTCGAAACACAATCTTTACAAACAGGAGACAACAAAATGCGAATAGCAATTCCATTAGCCCAGGGCAGATTAAGTCTTCATTTTGGCCATTGCGATCAGTTTGCAATCTTTGATATCGATGACAACCTTAAAAAGGTTATAAACAGGAAAGATGAAACTCCTCCCGCCCATGAACCTGGAGTTTTGCCGCGGTGGTTGCATGAAAATAATGTCAATGTTATTATAGCCGGCGGTATGGGCCAGCGAGCTCAGCAACTGTTTACACAGAATGACATTAAAGTAGTTGTTGGCGCATCATCCGGCACGCCTGAAGAACTTGTATCCGCTTTTCTGCAAGAAACACTCCAGACTGGAAATAACATCTGTGACCACTGATTCGGCTGGAAGAGCCTGCATATTCTGTAATGGTCAGTTGAGCAATCCGGCAAAAGTCAAGCAAATCGTAACGGATTGTGACTTGCTAATCGCCGCAGATGGAGGGGCAAAATATTTTGTCGATATAGGGAGTCATCATTGGGGACATGGACTCTGTTGACTCTGATACGTGGAAGGATAACAGTGGTATTGAGCACATTCGGTATCCGGAAACGAAAGATAAGTCTGATGCGGAACTTGCTGTGGAATATGCCTTAGAGCACGGATGCGAACAGATAATTCGGCTACTGCAAGAAACAGCTCAAGTGCAAACAGGAAGATGATTTCAACTCCCTCATCTCTGCGCTCAATGATAAGGAGCTTGGAGGAATCATAATCGGTACGCCCGTATATTTGGGGACAATGACCTCCCAGTGCAAGGCCTTCTTGGATAGATGTGTGATGTTTAGGCGTAATGGTTTTATTTTCCGCAACAAAGTCGGCGGAGTTCTGGCTGTAGGCGGTGTGCGTAACGGCGGTCAGGAGCTCACGATTCAGGCCGTGCAGGCGGCAATGCTCTGTCAGGATATGATATGTGTTGGTGATGGAATTAGCACGGCACACTTCGGAGCCGCGTTATGGAGCGGCGGGCCAGGTGGGATTGAGAGTGACGAGACAGGGCTTGAGACCGCCAGAAATCTTGGCAGACGGCTCGCCTGGCTGGCTGCGAAGATAGGAACGTAATTTGGGCCGGGGCAACGATCTCTCGTTGTTCTTCCGGCTTGGCCTGTCTCGCAGCGTGCAACACTTCGGAAGCAAATACGGCTGAAAAGATCATAATAGTGATCCTATCCCGAAACCATCCTGTTACGTAAGCCAGTCGCAGTTTTGAAGATGGATAAACAAATGGAATTGTGGGAAAGAGACGGTGGAGTAAGATTTCTTAAGGAAATCGGATTGAGATCGGGTCAAAAGATTTTAGATTTCGGTTGTAGAGTAGGCCACTATACCATTCCAGCGGCCAAAGTAGTTAGAAATAAAGGAATTGTCTACGCCGTGGACAAAGAATCGGAAGCCTTAAATGAATTGAGCCGCAAAGTAACTTCTCATAACTTGACCAATGTAAGAGTAACAAAAACTTCGGGCCCAATGAAACTGCCTTTGGAAAGTGGGGTGATCGATGTAGTTTTACTTTATGATGTTCTGCACTATTCTATAAAAGACGAAAGAACAAAGCTCTATCAAGAGGTTTTCCGAGTCCTGAAGCAAAGCGGTCTGCTTTCAGTTTATCCTAAGCATACTGCGGAAGACAATCCTATGATGGAGTTGCAACACCTTCGCTCAACCGATATTGAACGGGAAATCCTAAGTTCAGGTTTCCAACTCGAACGACGATACTACAGAACCATAAGTCACGATGATGGGCTGAATAAAGGCTGCGTATGGAATTTCAGAAAGTGTGCAGGTGTTCCAGGAAAATAACAATTCTTTATGATAACAATGCCTATCCATGATTTGAATCAGGATGGGGCTTTTCGTGGTTGGCGGACAGCAACCAACGAATCCTTTTTGACACTGTAGACAACGGCCAAAATCTCATATATAACTTCGAAAAGCAGATACAGGCTGGCAGTGTGATCGAACCATAAACGGGTGTAGCGATGGCTCTATTTGATTGGCTACAAGGAGCATAGAGATATGGTAATAATCAGACTATTACTTGGCGTCTTTATCGGGGGCGCAATCGGTGCCGTTCTGGGCTACTTCGGAAAGTGTTCGTCCGGCAGCTGTCCGCTAACGGCGAATCCACTCCGCGGCGGGATATATGGAGCCGTGGTGGGTGTTTTACTGGCATCGGCATTCTCAACGCTACCGAAAGACAGACCGACGCCACCACCGGAGAAACCGACGCCAGTGAGCAAGACAGCGAAAGTACCGAAGAAGGAAACCGAAATACTGAAAGACAGCCCAGAAGGTTCTGACGCTGTTCACGTAAACAGCGAATCGGATGTGAATGAAATAGTCCTTAAAGAAGACACGAGTGATTTTGTGGAATCCTTAACGAAAGACACCTTCTTACAAAAAGTTTTTAACTACGAGCAAAACAAAGAATGGAAGTTTGAAGGCAAACTGCCTTGCATCATTGACTTTTATGCCGATTGGTGTGGGCCGTGCAAAATGGTAGAACCCATTTTACAGGAACTTGCTCAAGAATATCAAGGTAAGGTCAATATTTATAGAGTGGACACACAAGCTCAGCAGGAATTAGCCGCCGCTTTCGGCATTCAGAGCATCCCCAGCATGCTGTTTGTACCGCTAAATGACAAGCCGCAAATGGCAGTAGGTGCCTTACCCAAAAAGACGCTGGAAAAAGCGATAAAGGACGTGTTGAAGGTTGACTAATGTGGACTTATTCGCCAACCACGATCTTCCCTGTCGGGCTCTTAATCCGACTATATCCTCACTTGCTGACAGGTACACCGGAAAAGTCATCGTGTGCAAAGTAAATCTCGACCGCGCGCCGGCCATAGCCCGAGAATACGGAGTCATGGCGATTCTGACAGTTCTCATTATCAAAGACGGCAAGAAATGAAGCGTCTGGTAGGATTACGGCCTGAAAGTGAATATACAAACCAATTGGATGATTTGATTCACTAAATGACATTTCATACAATTCATATCATATGAACCAGAATTCGAAAAGGGACTTCTATGAACATCTCAAGGCGCAATTTAGTTTTCAGTGGCTTGGCGACAATTGGTTGCGGAGCCTTCTACAAAGCAAGTGACACCACAGTAGGAGCAGAAACCATGAATGAGAAGGAAAATGAAACGTTTTTCAAATTATATCCAGTGGGTGAAGTAAAGAGGCAACATGGATCTACAAAGCTGGAGATTTTTGACAAATACCGTGATGCACTCAAAGGATTGGACGGCTTTTCGCATGTGCTTGTGCTTTATTGGTTCGACAGAAACGATACACCCGAAAAACGGAACATTCTCCAGGTACACCCGCGTGGCAATAAAAATAATCCTCTTACGGGTGTTTTTGCATGCCGCGCCCCGGTAAGGCCAAATCTAATTGCCCTGAGTCGATGCAAGGTTCTTTCAATCAGGGACGAAATAGTCACCGTTGATAAGATCGATGCCCTTGATGGCAGCCCAATACTTGACATCAAGCCATACATCCCCTCAATAGACAATGAGTCTGAGGTTATTCGGGTGCCGGACTGGTTGAAAGATTAGAAAGTCACCGTGTGACTCCGGTCGCGCTTCGTTTCAGGAAATTAAGTAAGTGACATCATAGGACCATACAAGCAGGAAATAAGAGCGATTATATGGAAACTGTTATTGATTGGCTATTGAGAAGGAAGTGTATAGTCAATAAGGAAAGTAAAGGCATAGATTTAGCGATCTACCTGATAAATGAATTTAAAGATAGAACATTTACTTTTAAGGGATTAAAAAATAAATATTTCAGAGTCAGAGGGGAAGAACTCCTAAAACTAATTCAGGAGGAATTAGAGAGTATGATTGTACTATACAGTTATACGACAAGAGCGAAAACATATACTGATAAAAAGGGAGTTCCTCAGGTAAAAATAAGATTGATTGGGAAAGTGAGCATGATGCATAGATACAATCCACTGGATATAGAACTGCATTTAGAAACAGAAATGCCAGAGAAACCAATTGTTTAATATAGTCAACTTTAGACAGGACATTTATTAAAAAAGAAGCTGTGATATGAGTGCTAAAATCATTACTGAAACGAAACGAGAATACATATTCGGACCGGTTCCTTCGAGAAGGCTTGGCCGTTCGCTCGGGGTTGACTTGGTGCCCTTTTCTGACGGAAAGCATTACTAATGTGACACTCTGGATTGTAGGCGGTCTGTACGGCGGGTATGTAGCTGCCAATCTGCTGAAATGGCACTGGTGGCGATTCAACGGTTTCGGGTTTTTCTATGGGATGATAATCGGCACCATTGGAGCACTGGTTGTCCCTCCCATCGTGGAACACTTCTGGCCCGGCACAAATACACTCTATGCCTTTCCGTCTATCTTCCTGTTTTCGGTTTTGGGGTGTTTCCTTGGCACGCTCCTGTCCAAACCGGAGGACGAAGAAATTCTCAAGGACTTTTATAAAACAGTTCGTCCATGGGGATTCTGGAAACCGATCGTCAAGAAAATAAAGGCTGAAGATCCCGGCTTCGAGCCTGATACCGGCTGCGGCCGTCACTGGTTCAATGTGGCTGTGGGCATCATCTGGCAAGTTACCCTGGTGACTTTACCGGTCTATATCGTGATTCAAAATCCCCGGGGCATTGCCGGAACGTTAGCAGTGCTGGTCGCAACAACACTGATTCTCAAAAAGAGCTGGTTTGATCATCTTCCCAGTGACAAGTAATGAAATCCTGATTCATGCTGGATCATCATGCTGTATGAAACGATACAACAATTTAGTCAGGCTGTAAGAAATGAGCTGGAGAATAATCTCGTTCCATTCTGGCTTGAAAGGTCTACCGACCGTGAATACGGCGGATTTATAGGCCAAATGTCCAATGACGGAACGATCTATCCGAAGGCCCCGAAGGGATTGATATCATAACGTGCGCACATGTTTGGAAACAATAAGGAGACTCCGGCAGATCGCTTCAGCGGATCCGAACTAATATAACAGCAGCAGGAGGATAGAATAAATGAATGAAAACGAATATAAAAAACGAGTCAAGCAACTCCTGGGCGAGCATAAGGCCCTGATCGAACGACCTAATGAAAGAACAAGAGATACAAATGGTATCGTGCAGCGTTATAAATACCCGGTGCTCACAGCGGCGCATACCCCTGTTTTCTGGCGCTACCACCTCGACCCCGCCGCGAATCCTCTGCTCTGCGAACGCATGGGTATAAACAGCACGTTCAACGCCGGAGCCATTGAACTGGACGGCAGGATTTATCTTTTGGCGCGGGTCGAAGGGGCCGACCGTAAATCGTTCTTCGCCGTCGCCGAGAGCAGATCCGGTATCGACCGCTTTCAATTCGGGGATTACCCCGTAGAAATGCCGCCGGCGGACCCGGAGGAGCCCAACGTCTACGACATGCGTTTAACCAAACACGAGGACGGCTGGATCTACGGGCTGTTTTGCGCCGAGCTTCATGATCCGAATCATCCGGAAGATCCTTCGGCCGCCATTGCCCGCTGCGGCATAGCACGCACCAAAGATCTGAAGGCTTGGCAACGGCTGGGCGATCTCAAGACCCCTTCGGCCCAGCAGCGAAACTGCGTGCTGCACCCGGAGTTCATTGACGGTAAGTACGCCTTTTACACGCGGCCCATGGCCGACTTCAAGTCCACCGGCACCGGCGAAGGAATCGGTTGGGGACTGTGCGAAGATATCGAGAACGCCAGAGTTACCGAAGAGGTGATTATTGACCGTTGTACATACCACACAATTACCGAGGGCAAGAACGGTCAGGGGCCGGTCCCAATCAAAACGCCAAAGGGCTGGCTCCATCTGGCTCACGGCGTGCGTGACACCGCCGCCGGGTACCGTTACGTCTTATACCTGTTCCTTACCGACCTGAACGAACCCTGGAAAATAATCGCCAGGCCCGGCGGATATTTCATGGCGCCGCAGGGGAACGAAAGAACAGGCGACGTTTCCAATGTGCTCTTCTCAAACGGCTGGGTCGCACGCGATAATGGCGATGTGTTTATTTACTACGGCTCATCCGACACGCGAACGCACGTCGCTACCAGTTCAGTAGAAAAGCTGCTGGACTACGTTGTAAACACACCGCCGGATGGGCTGCGAACCAGCCGGTGCGTCAAACAGCGATGTGAATTGATTGAGAAAAACCTCGCTAATTCCTGGTGGAAGCCTCTCGCTGATATATGAGTAATATAAAATCGATGTTCTAAGTCAGGTAACATACAAGATGTGACATCAACCCTGTTAAGCTTTGCGATACTTCCGACAAAGTTACTTAGTAAAAGTAGCCGTCCGCCGTTTAGTATGCTATAATTCACAGCAGTTTTATACAGACTAACGATTGTACTCGACTCGGCGAAAATGAAAGAGGCAAACATGAATCCAAACACAGATTTAATTTCAAAAGACATACTTCAGGAACCAGGAGTATTGAAGCCGAAACAACATAGCACAGATTTGGCAACCTGCGCGATAACACAGATGCGCGGCATGACACGGCGTGACTTTCTCGGCAGCGCCGCTACGGCGGCTGGGATGCTCGCAGCACAGTGGCCAATGCATAACACTGCGGAGGCTCAGGTCATCGACGAGCAGCGGCAGCGAATCGAGGCGGCTATTCCGAACAAAGCCTTCGCTGAGCCCCGGAAGAAACGCAAGCTGCTGATTTTCGATCTTAACGTCGGGTACGGCGGGCACGGTTCCATTCCTACGGCCAATCTGGCTTTTACACTGATGGGCAAAAAAACCGGCGCTTTCGAGACGGTTATCAGCAAGGATCCGTCCGTCTTCAAGCCGGATAATTTGAAACAGTTTGACGCCGTCTTTCTGAACAATACGGTAGGCAATCTCTTTAAAGATGCCGGGTTGAGACAAAGCCTGCTCGAATTTGTTTACGGCGGCGGCGGACTTCTCGGTGTCCACGGCACGACCGTGGCCTTTACGCAATGGCCCGGCGCTCACGAAGACTGGCCGGAGTTCGGTATCATGCTCGGTGCGCGCGGCGCCAACCACTTCGATAGCGACGAACACGTCTTTATCAAGCTCGACGATCCCGAGCATCCTGTCAATCAGCCTTTCGACGGACAGGACTTCGAATACCGGGACGAGTTCTTTCGCGTCCACGGACCCTATTCGAGGGACAGGGTACGGGTACTCTTCAGTATCGACACAGAGAAAACAAAATTCGAGGGACTACCTCGCGGCAATTGTTTCCGTGAGGACGATGACTACGCCCTGGCATGGGTGCGGCAGTACGGCCGGGGACGCATTTTCTACAGCACGATCGCACACAATCCCTACGTTTTCTGGGACCCGAAGATGCTTCAGTTCTACCTGGCGGCTGTGCAGTTCGCCGTCGGTGACCTGCGGGCACCAACCATCCCAAGCGCCAAATTGACGCCGGCCATCCGATCTCATGAAAAACTGAACTGGCGTCTCGGCATCGAGGCCTATACTTTTAACAAATACACTCTCTTCGAGGCAATCGAGCGAACGGCCAGGCTTGGCCTGCCCTATATGGGCGGCCTGAGCTTCCAGAAGGTCAGCAGGGAAATTGACAAAAACTTCGACGACAACCTCACCGACGATGAGCTGAAACAAATCCGGCTGAAACTTGACTCGGCCGGTGTCCGTCTGCTGACATATTACATCCAACAGATTCCGGGCGAGAAGGCCGGCTGCCGGAAGGTGTTCGAGTTCGGGCGAAAGATCGGCATCGAAACGTTCATGTCGGAGCCATCGCCCGATGCCCTCGATACAATCGAAAAGTTCTGCGACGACTACGATATCAATCTGGCTATTCACAACCACGACCAAAAAGCCTCGCCGCAGTATTGGAATCCTGAAGGGATTATGAAAGTTTGCCGGGGCCGCAGCAAACGGATAGGGGCATGCGGTGATATGGGCTATTGGATGCGTTCCGGCATCGATCCAATCAAAGCTTTGAACACGCTCAAGGATCGCTTGATTACCGTGCAGATGCACGATCTGAACGAACTAAGCACTAAAAGTCACGATGTCCCCTGGGGCACGGGTGCCGGCAAGACGAAAGAATTTATCGAGGAAATCCACCGCCTGGGCATCAGGCCCACCATGTTCGGACTGGAATACTCATACAACTGGTTCGAATCAATGCCTGAAATAGCAAGATGTATTGACTTTTTCAACAAGATAAGCATGGAACTTACATAACGAGGTGAGCTATGACAAGAGCGAAAAATTCCAAAGCAACATTCAACCGGCGTGAATTTCTCGGCAGGACGGCGGCGCTTTCAGGGTTCGTCACAATGCCGTGGATCGTTCCCTCCTCGGCGCTCGGTGCAGACCGAAACACAGCGCCGAGCGAACGCATCACAGTGGGATTAATCGGCAAAGGAATAATGGGCAGCGGCCACTTAAACCGGCTGATCGGCGACAGCGAAGTTCGAATGCTGGCTGTATGCGATGTGGATCGTGTGCGGTGCGAAGACGGCAAGCGCCGAGCAGAGGAAACCTACGCCGCAGACCGCGCAAGCGGAACTTACCAAGGCTGCGATGCTTATAATGACTATCGCGAGCTACTGGCCCGAAACGATATTGATGCTGTGCTTATCGTCACGCCGGACCATTGGCACACTTCGATTGCAATTGACGCCGTTAAAGCCGGCAAGGACGTTTATTGCGAGAAACCGATATCGATAACGGTACAGCAAGGACGTCGATTAGTCGAAACGGTGAGCAGGTATAACCGGGTCTTCCAGACCGGAACCCAATACCGTTCCATTCCGACGATCCGGCAGGTCTGTAATTTTGTACGCTCAGGCGGACTCGGAAAGGTCAAACATGTCTTCACACAATGGACCAGGCTGGGCGGTTTCTTCGGGGCAGCCCGTTTCAAGCCATACCGGCATCTGATGGACATCGAGCATACCGGCAAGTCATACACCCCCCTGGATATAATCCTCCCTGCCGAACCTGTGCCGGAAGGATTAGACTGGGACCTCTGGGTCGGACCGTCACTATGGCACCCCTACAATCCGGGCTATCACCTGAATCCTTCGCCCGGTGTCGTACCATGGGCTTTCTGTGAGGATTTCGGAGCGGCTTCCGTAACATGGCACCACTCTCACAGCGCGGACGTTATTCAATACGCGCTGGGTATGGAGGAAAGCGGGCCGGTAGAGTTTATTCATCCGAGCAGCGGAGAATTTCCCACGCTGACATGCAGGTACGCCAACGGGACGCTCCTGCATCTTGTCGATAACTGGTCAATAGTGAAGAACATCTACAAGGCGGTCCCTGATACGGCACGATTAGAAGGAAACTTCGGCGGTGTTTTCGTGGGAGAACGGGGATGGGTCACATCGATGACAACAGGCGGCCCCATTGAGGGCGGTCCTGAGACGTTATTCGAAGAAATGAAGCTGAAAACGCGGCAGGTGAATACCGGCCAGAACAATCATCACGCGAACTTCTTCGACTGCATTCGTACGCGACGCCGACCGAGCTGCGACGCCGAACTCGGCCATCGCTCGGCATCGCTTGGACATCTAACGATTATCGCTCATAAGCTGCGGCGGTCTCTGAAGTGGGATCCGATTAAAGAGAAATTCCAGGGCGACGAAGCAGCGAACAGGCTGCTCTTCCGCGCGATGCGCTCGCCGTGGCGTATCTGAAAAGATTTATTCAGGAGATATCCATTGAAACGTACAAACCGCAGAGAAATTCTTGGAAGTCTGGGCGCCTTGCCATTCCTCGGCATGGCCTCGTCTGTAAAAGCAAAATCACAGGACAAAATCGATGCAATGACCGGCCCGACTTTCATTACTAAATCGGATAAGCAGGATTATGCCAGGCTCAAGGCGCTGGACCTGGACGATCCGAAGACGGCGGCTAAACAAAAGAAAATGCCCGTTGGGAAGATCGGTAATCTTTCCCTCGGCCGTCTAATTTGCGGCAGCAATTTAATCAGCATGAATATGCACGCCAGGGATCTGGATTACGTAAGCGCTCTGGCAAGGCATTACAACACCGAAGAGCGAATCTTCATGACATTAAAGCTGTGCGAGGAATACGGCATCAACGGCATCGTTCTGAAGAATCATAATTTTAAGCACTACAGATTGTCGAATTACTGGAGCCAATGGGGCGGCAGAATGAAATGGCTTGCCGATGTGATAACTACCGACATCGACAAGTACGAGAAACTGCTGGTAGAACATCTGGAGCTGGGAGCTTCGGGAGCATACCTGTGGGGCGGGGCCAGTGACATTTGGTACTACCAGAAGAAACAGGACAATATCATCAGGGCCTATGAAATCATGAGGAAATACGATATTCCCGTGGGAATCTGCGCACACCGCCTGGAACCCATAGTGTTCTGCGAAAAAGAAGGCCTCAAGCCCGACTTCTATATGAAGACTCTTCACCATGACCGGTATTGGTCAGCTCATCCGAAAGCCAAAAGGCGCTTCATGGAAATGTACGAGAAAGAGTCTCCCGATCACGCCGAATACCACGATAACATGTTCTGCTATGATTTCGAGGAGACAATTGAGTTTATGCAGGACGTGAAAGTGCCCTGGATAGCCTTCAAGGTTTTGGCCGCCGGAGCGATACCTCCAGAGGAAGGACTCAAGTTCGCTTTTGCCGGCGGCGCCGACTTCGTTTGTCTGGGTATGTTCGACTTCCAGGTAAAGCAGGATGTGGGACTCACCTTAAAAACCATCGCCGAATCAAAAAATCGCAAACGTCCGTGGATATCATAAGAACTATGCCTTATACCTCCTTTGTAATCCCCGGTTGTGGGGCTGGGTAAATCCCGCCGGGACTGGTATGGATGGGGGCGGGAGTCTCAAAAGTCATGTTGTCGATGTCCCGGACGAACTGGTAGTCGGATTTCAACACCTGATCCCACGTAAGAAACTGGCCGGTATGGGTCGCCATTCGTCCCATGAGTGCCGCTACTTCCGCCTGGCCCGCCCGCCGGGCCTCGTTGTGAGGTTTATCCTGCCGGATCGCATCCAGAAGCAACTGCCATTCGGCGCGATATGGATTCGGGTCGGGCCGGCCAAATTCCCAGATGAGGTTTTCCGGGACCATGTTGTGGCCTTTGTATATCTTTGGTTTTGGCTCGCCGAGGGTCGCCATGAGTACGGCCGAGCCTTTAGAGCCGTGGGCGTAGTCGGAGTAGGTATTCCAGCAGCCGTTCATGTGCCGCGAGAACGCCAGCAGTTTCGTGCCGTCGGCAAAGGTGTATTCCACGGTGTAGTGGTCGAACTGGTTGCCCGCCTGCTCGTAGCACCGTCCTCCGAATCCCTGCGCCGAGACCGGCCAGGCGCCTTTGGTCCAGCAGGCAACGTCGATATTATGGCAGTGCCAGTCGATGAAAAATCCCGACGAGACCCATGTGAAACTGTTCGGATACTGGAGCTGGAAGGCCAGCTCGTTGACATTCTCCGGCAGCGGCGGGCAATGGACCGGGCCGTGCACGCGATAAATACGCAACGTGTGCACATCCCCGATGGCCCCATCGTGAATCCGCCGGACCGTTTCCTGCCGGGCAGCCGAATGACGCCACATGAAACCGACGCCGACCTTCAAATTCTTCTGCTCGGAAACCTCGGCGGCTTTGAGCCAGCGGCGGACGGACGGCGCATCCGTCGCGAACGATTTCTCCGCAAAAACATTTATGCCCTTCTCTACAGCATACTCGAAATGTAGCGGGCGAAAGGCCGCATGAGTAGTCAGCAGCACGACATCGCCGGGCGACAGGCAGTCGATTGCTTTCTTGTATGCATCGAAGCCGACGAATTGGCGTTCCGGCGGCACATCGAGCTTGTCCGCAAAATCCTTTTTCAAATTGCCCAGGCTGCTTCGAAGGCGCGGTTCGAAAAGGTCGGCCATGGCGTATAGCTTCACCGGGCCGCCCGTGGCCGATAAGGCGTCGGCGACAGCGCCCGTACCGCGGCCCCCGCAGCCCACCAGCGCAA
>Ga0307378_10006369_pt1 | contig 16189 bp, 7 predicted proteins | sample UN1MG_FD_202238 | JGI IMG/M metagenome (GOLD analysis project Ga0307378, IMG submission 202238) | Soil microbial communities from Risofladan, Vaasa, Finland - UN-1 | ecosystem: Environmental > Terrestrial > Soil > Coastal area > Acid sulfate soil | place: Finland: Risofladan, Vaasa | collected... | reverse complement strand
CGCGAGGCGGTCCGCGGCATGGAAAGCAGTTCACTGCAAGAGCGTGCACGCCACGAAACGATCCTGCCGTTTGCCCGTTATCTGGCAGGTCACGCCGACTATACGACGATGCACTTCGGTGAGCGCCGCCAGGACTCGACGTGGGCGCACCAGATGGCAAGTCTGGCCATATTCGCCAGCCCGTTATTGACGGTCGCGGCTCATCCGCAGACAGTTCTCGACAATCCGGCGGTGGACGTAATAAAAAGTATTCCCGCCGTATGGGACGAAACTATTGTGCTGCCTGAGTCCAGAATAGGCGAGTTGGCTATCTTTGCGCGCCGCTCGGGCGATATGTGGTTCTTAGCCGTCATGTGCGGCCCGGAGGCTAAGACAATTCACGTGCCGCTGTCGTTCCTGGGCGATGGTCAATATAGCGCTTCGCTGATCCGAGATGATAAAGAAAACGACGCGGCAGTGGTCATGGAAGACAGGACTGTCCGGCGCGCTGATACACTCTCAATCGAGATGAGCAGCGGCGGCGGCTTCGTCGGACGATTCTCGAAATAATAAGAAACATATAGCATTCCGTCTGTGTTGTACATATTCGCAGTATATCGATCGGAGATTTGAGAAAATGACACGATCAATTTATCTTGAACAAAGATTCTTTTTGTTTTCATCCATACTTGTTGTGTCTCTTACTGTGGTCACCTTTGCAGAAAACACGAAGCATCGTGCCGCCGATCCCGCTTATTGATCCGAATACGATGAAACTGACACTGGATGACGTGATGCAGAAATGGGACTGGCAGAGTACCTGGGGCTGGGATTATCCGATGCTTGCGATGACGGCGGCCCGCCTGGGCCAGCCGGAAAGGGCGGTCGACGCGCTGTTCATCGAATCGCAGAAGAACCGTTACCTTGCCAGCGGGCACAATTACCAGTCGGCCCGGCTACCTCTGTATTTACCCGGAAATGGGGGTTTGCTTGCTGCTGTGGCTATGATGGCTGCCGGATGGGATGGTTGCCCCAATCGGCCATCACCCGGCTTTCCAGACAATGGAAAATGGAACCTCCGCTGGGAAGGATTAAAGACTATGCCATAAGTCCAGTAAATCGAACTGGTTACGTTGAATCGAGGCCATTAATTAAACAATAAGAATGAGGATTTTACAGTTATCAGCAATCAAAGTGGAAAGCTTGTTTCGATACCAATGTATGCATTTTCCCGGCTATTGGAATAATTATGCGCAAATCCATAATCTCAGGAAATAAAACCAAAAAAAACGTTACACGTGAGATATAAGGTGGCACTGTTAGATAGACTTATAAAAAAACAAGAAGTACTTCAATGTATTTGTGGTTTTGTGGTTTCAACGGTTATGTTAGGATATGTCAGTGGAGCTGTCAAGTAAGAACAAGTAAATTGTTATTTTTGGAGGATTACATTATGAAAACTTTTAAATCAAAATCACTTTTGGTCTGCGTGCTGATATTGTTTCTCGGCAACGCACATGTCGCTTCGGGTATTGGAACGGTACCTCCGCAAAACGACGGCTGTAACAATGCAAAGCAGGTCGGTGATGTAACAGATCTTGCGTTCGACACCGCACGCGCAACATTCGATGGACCCGGGCACTATATGAACAGCCCGAACGTATGGTACTGCTATACCGCCACATGTACGGGTTGCGCCACAGTTAGTTTGCAGGGCAGCAACTTTGACACCAAACTCGCCATCTATAACGGGTGTGGTTGCTATCCGGCTCTGGGTGGCTTAATCAAAAGCAACGACGACTTCCACGGTCAGCAATCGGAAGCCACCTTCCCCGTCACAGCCGGTAACCAGTATCTGATCGAGGTTGGGGGATTCAATGCCACCTCTAAGGGCCAGGGAGTGATAAACATCAGTTGTGATGGACAAACCAACCAGCCAACAAACGACAGTTGCGCTAAAGCGAAGCAGGTCGGTAACGTAACGAACATGCCGTTTGACACTACATGTGCGACGTTCGATGGCCCCGGTCACTGCCTGACAAGTCCAAACCTCTGGTATCTCTATACTGCCGGGGGCTCGGGTAACGTCACTGTCAGCCTGCTTGGCAGTGCCTTCGACACCAAGCTCGCTGTCTATAAGGGTGGCACTTGTTACCCTAACTTAGGCAATATGCTCGACTGCAATGACGACTTCGGCAGTCATCTGCAATCCAAGATTACCTTTGCCGCAACGGCCGGTTCCCAATACCTTATAGAAGTCGGGGGCTACAACTCCGACGCAGTTGGACAGGGTGTGATTAGCATCAGTGGTCAAACGTCACCCCCTCCGCCACCTGCTTCCAAAGACAACTGCGCTAACGCACAGCCGATCGGTGAGGTAAGGAACCTTAATTTCGACACCAGAGAAGCAACCTTCGATGGCCCAGGCCACTGTATGCATAGTCCAAATATCTGGTACTGCTACACAGCCTTGAGCACAGCCAGCGTAACAGTCAGCTTACTCGGCAGCAGCTATGACACCCAGCTTGGAATATATAAAGGGTGCGAGTGCTATCCAAGTAGAAATGACATGATCGAGTGCAATGATGACTACGGTTCGGGTTGGCTGTCACAGGTCACTTTCGATGCGACCGCAGGCAGCCAATACCTGATCGAGATTGGGGGCTACCAGGACAGGACCGGTGAGGGCTTACTGACTATCAGTTCTGAGGGTGGAACTCCACCGCCGACGTCCAAGGACGATTGTGCCGGCGCAGAATCGGTCGGCGATGTAACGAATCTGGCATTTGACACCAGAGATGCGACATTTGACGGTCCGGGCCTCTGCATGACCAGTCCCAACATCTGGTATTGCTATACTGCAACATGCACGGGTAATGCTACCGTCAGTCTGTCCGGCAGCAGCTTCGACACTATGCTTGCAGCCTATAACGGATGCGAATGTTACCCGACGTCGGATAAAATGATCGAGTGCAACGATGATTACGGGACCGGTTTTCAGTCACAAATAACCTTCGCTGTAGTCGCCGGAAATCAGTATCTGATCGAGGTTGGGGGCTACGGGTCTGAAAAAGGTCTGGGCAAACTGAGTATCAGTTGTGAAGGCAAGCCCATACCGCCGTCGTCAAATGACGATTGTGTTGGCAAAGTGCCGGTCGGCGATGTAACGGATCTGGAGTTCGACACCAGAGATGCGACCTTTGACGGCCCCGGACTCTGCATGACCAGCCCAAATATCTGGTACTGCTATACTGCTACATGCACTGGTGATGTCATCGTCAGCCTCTCCGGCAGCAGCTTCGACACTATGCTTGCAGTCTATGACGGATGCGAATGCTACCCGACGTCGGATGAAATGATCGAGTGCAACGATGATTCCGGGACCGGTTTTCAGTCGGAGATTACCTTCGCTGCAGTCGCCGGTAATCAGTACCTGATTGAAATTGGAGGCTACGGCTCCGAAACAGGACAGGGTAAACTGAGCATCAGTTGTGAGACTGTAGTACCTCTAAATAAATCAGACCTTGGCGACGCCCCGGACAGCACCAATAATTACGGTTTGTCCATGAACGCATATACCGGAATCAAGGCCAATTTCCCCACTGTCTTCGACGATGGCAGCGGCGTTGGGCCTTACGGACCGGTTCATATAAACACTGAAGTAGTGGCATATTTGGGCAAAAAGATAACTCGTGAAACTGAAGCTGATACCGGCACCGACGAGGATGGCATCAACAATATTAATCCCTCAGGCAACTCGCCTAACCATGACAAGGGCGATGATGGTGTTATCTTACCGGTCAACATGCCACATTGTTGCTGGGCCACATTTGACTACATTGTCAAAGTTATCGACCCGAACACCGACCTTTGGGTCAATGTCTGGTGCGACTGGAACCGTGACGGTGACTGGGACGACACACTTACCTGTACACGCGGTCCCGCACCGGAGTGGGCAGTACAGAATCAGCTCCTTTTCAATCTGTCGGAAGGGCTAAATCTCCTCACCACACCGGCGATTCTGTCCTGGCATCCGGAGAGCGGCCCGGAAAATATCTGGATGAGAATCACTCTTTCAGAGCAGCCATGGAAGGGCGGCAGTAATCCTGAGACGAAAGGCAATGGAGGCTCCGGACCCCAGGCAAAATACGAGATTGGCGAAACCGAAGATTACTACTTCGCTCCGGAAGTTACCTGCTCGATATGTCAGGATTATAACGGCGACGGAGTAATCGACATGGATGACCTGGTAGCTTTCACGGCCGAATGGCTTGAGAAATGTCCGTAATATAGAATTTACAGATATCAGATTTGCCACAAACAGGGCTGCGGGTAAAGTTACTCGCGGCCCTGTTTCTTTTCTCCTCCACGGATTCTCCGCATCGATATTTAATTGAGCTCCATTAAAATTGGCTTTGTTTTTTCGCTGTCTTTTCGCATTCAAATCTCCATAAGACATTGTAATTACTGTTATTAAGCCGATTTTGCCCTCCGGCAAATTGGCTTTGTTTTTTCAAATTCCTTTTCGCAATACGCATCACGCAATACTCAATACGAAATAAATTGGCTTTGTTTTTTCAAATCGTATTCAGATAAATGTCATTGTTTCGGATTTCGGATTTCGAACTTAGGATTTCCAGCCGAAGGCTGGCTTTTGGCTTTGTTTTTTCAAATTAGTCTGTATTTTACTCACTAATTCGCCTCTTTTTGCCGCGCTTTCTGCACTATTCGGCGCATTTTCGCGCGTTTTGGTTGTGGTTTTGTCTTGAAAATTCAGTATTTTGAACATTTGATATTGTTTCCCCCGTTAGGGGTCCTGTGGAGGATCCCCGTTTTCACGGGGACGAGTTTATCCCTGCGTAAGCAGGGGTGCTTCGAACTTCCGGCCAAGGAACTTCAATTAGCTCGAAACTTGTGATTTGTGATTTTGCACTTTGCATTTTGCAATTTGATTTGCCTGCATCTGACGATGCCTGAAATCTGAGATCTGTCGTCTGACGTCTATTATCCGACATCTGGCTTATATTATACCACAAAACACCCAAGAAGTCCAGTGAAATCCGTATAATCCGGCCCTTTCAAAGAAGGCTCGTATTACATCGTGTGTATTGCGTGCTGGCGATAATCAATTACAATAGTCGATAGTACACCCCATGAGATAGACGAAGACGCCATCTCTCGGGGTAAATAGAAAGCTTGTCCTGAGCATAGTCGAATGGATAGTCAAGGACTAATTCGCTAATCAACTCAAATTTTCCTTGCCCGACAGACAGATGCATCTATAATTAAACATTGCGGATATGACAGCTCTGAAGCGTCAACGTCGTAGTGTGTGCTTTCTTGCTTTATACCGAGAGGTTTGGTATGTTAATAAACAAAAGTAAAAAAACTGAATAAGGTAACAGAAGAATTAGATAATAACTTGTTATATGTATCAAGAGATGAATCTAAAACTGATGATGTGATGAATAGGGCCTACCACTTTAATTACATCGAAGAAAAGCTTTCGGTACTTGTGACGCGAATAGAGTTGCGGGGCAAGTTGAATATACTAGATTTACACTTGCATTCTGAAAACTTTTACCTGCATTTCATGAATAAGCTGTTTGGTTGGCAATTGGTGAACATGAATGTTACAAAACACAATGTCGAAGCAATTGATCTTATTGATAAAAAAGGTAAGATCGTTGTTCAGGTCTCTTCTACAGCAACAAAACAGAAAATAGAATCCGCTTTAACAAAAAAAAATATCTCTGCTTATTCAGGTTATGCCTTTAAATTCGTTTCTATTTCCAAAGATGCATCAGAGCTGAAAAAGCAGTCCTACAAGAATCCACACAATCTTTGTTTTACCCCCCAATCTGACATATACGATATCAAGTCCATTCTTAGTATAATTAATACATTAGAAATAGAAAATCAACAAAACATCTTCAGTTTCATCAAACAAGAATTAGGTAAAGACACTGACATTACAAAAGTAGAAACTAACCTTGCTAAAATAATCAAAATCCTGGCTTCTGAGGAATGGGACTCGCCAACTGCTAATTTCAAGACTGAATCGTTCGATATAGAGCGGAAGATTAAGCATAATGACCTGGATTCTGCATGTGTCATTATTGAGGATTTTGCCGCCAACACCAATCGTGTGGATAAAATATACGAGGAATTCGACAAGCTTGGGGTAAATAAAAGTAGTTCGGTGCTTGCCTCGATTCGAAATATGTATGTAAGAAGCAAGGACTCAATTAGTGCGGATGACTTGTTTTTTGATGTGATTGACCAAGTACTGCAGAGGATTCAAAGCAGTTCAAATTATTCACCTATCCCGTTTGATGAACTGGAAATGTGCGTCAATATTCTGGTAGTTGACGCGTTTATTCGCTGTAAGATATTTGAAGATCCGGAAGGGTATGAGTATGCTGCTGCCAGATAATATCCATCCAGAAGACAGTATCTATTATAATGGGGCATTTGTTTTGCAAGCTGCCCAAAAGCATCCATCGTTGGATTTGCTGGATCTATATCAACACGCCAAGTTACTAAAGGACATGTCCCTACCCATATTCTTACTATGTCTGGACTGGCTTTTTCTTCTTGACCTTCTAACATTGAGTGACCAAGGGAGGGTTGAGCTATGTACATAAAGTCCTTAAAGATTTCAGATGAAACTAGAATCATTCGTGATATTCAATTCCATAACGGCTTAAATCTAATTGTAGATGAGACACCCAGCACCAGTGGCAAGGAAACTGGTAACAATGTTGGCAAGACGACGGTATTAATGCTCATTGATTTTTGCCTTGGGAATAAGCCCAATCGCATTTACACCGATCCTGAGAGCAAAAAAGAAGAGTATAAATTGGTTAAAAGTTTTTTGTTTGAAAATAAGGTGCTCATTACCTTAGTTCTGAAAGATGATCTAGCTATTGATAGTTCAGAAGAGATATGCATAGAGCGTAATTTTCTGCCCCGTTCTCAAATGGTGCGACGAATAAATGGTGTTGACAAGACTGAAGATGAATTCGAAGAAACTCTGACGAATTTATTGTTTCCAGGGCAGTATGGTAAAAAGCCGACGTTTAGGCAAATCATTTCACACAATATTCGTTACAAAGATCAAAGCCTCAGTAACACCCTCAAAACACTAGACAAATATACTAGTGATGCTGAATACGAAACACTATACTTATTCATGCTGGGTTGTGATTTTGGTCAAGGTGATACCAAGCATGAATTGCTGGCAAAAATTCGTGTGGAGGACACTTTCAAAAACAGGCTAGAAAAGGATCAAACCAAATCTGCCTACGAGACCGCCCTTTCTATTTTAGAGGGAGAAATTGAAACGTTGAATCAAAGCAAATCCCGTTTCAATCTCAATGAGAAGTTCGAATCGGATTTGGATCAACTCAATCGAATCAAATACGAGATCAATCGGTTGAGTGCGGAAATTAACAAGTTGAACCTTCGTCGTGATCTAATTCTGGAGGCAGAACGTGATTTGAATGCCGGTAAATCCCATATCGATTCTCGTCAATTGGAGCTGATATACAAACAGGCTACCGATCGAATACAGGGAATCCAAAAGACCTTCAATGACCTGTTACAATTTCACAATCGAATGATTGCCGAGAAAGTTAAATACATCACCAAGGAATTACCCGAACTCAATGAGAAAATTCGATCCAAGAATGAGGCCTTGCAACGACTTCTCCAGGAAGAAGCCACTTTGGGGCAGGCCATTACGAAAGGTGAGTCCTTCGAAGAATTAGAGACACTTATCACCGAACTGAATGAAAAATTTCGCAGGAAAGGTGAATATGAAAATATCATTCAGCAGTTGAATGACGTGGAAAGCAACTTAAACGACTTGAATCAACGTTTGGACGATATTGACGATGCCTTGTTTTCTGATGAATTTGAGCAAAAGATAAAAGACCAGGTGAATAAATTCAACAGGCACTTTGCGTCCATTTCACAATCGCTCTATGGAGAGCAATATGCCTTGAAGGTAGATCCAACAACCAATAGAAAAAATCAACGGATATATAAGTTCAGTGCCTTCAATATAAATTTTAGTACTGGGAAAAAGCAGGGAGAGATATCCTGTTTTGACATCGCATACACATTATTTGCCGATGAAGAGAATATTCCTTGTTTGCATTTTCTACTGAATGATAAAAAAGAATTAATGCATCATAACCAGTTGGTGAACATCGCAAGCTTGGTGAATGCCAAAGGAATCCAATTTGTTGCATCTATCCTTAAAGACAAGTTGCCCGAAGAATTGAATGACGAAGATTATTTCGTCGTGAAACTTTCACAGGATGACAAGCTATTTAGAATTGAAAATAGTTGATGCGGATTAATACTCGAGTGAGAATTAAAAGTGTAAGGTACTTTTTCGATAAAGAAAACTAGGGACAGCCTTTTTCATTGATTATTTTCTATTTGCTATTTATTATTGGCAAAAATCAATGGCAAACCATGAATAAGCATATTATTGCATTTCGACGCACCCTCTGGAGACAGCAAGATAGATGATTGACTTTGGAGTCACAGAACGAAAGGCGGCAGAGCTGGAGCAGCGGATGGCCAGGTGCAAGCTGTATGAGAAGGATATTGAAGAGAAGTTTGTCCGAAGCAGTGGGCCGGGCGGGCAGAAAGTGAACAAGAGTTCATCCTGCGTTCATCTTACGCATCGTCCGAGTGGACTTCTGGTAAAGATGCAGAAGAGCCGGACTCAGAAGCTCAATCGTTATTATGCCAGAAAAAGACTCTGTGAAATGCTGGAGAACAAATTACTCGGAAAAGAAAGCCCCGAGGCCAAAAGGTTAAATAAGATTCGCAAGCAAAAAGACAGAAGACGACGCAGAAGATCCACCTCATGAAGCGTTGGGATATCCGGTACAAACCTTAAATCAGGAGAATTAGGGTCCGTCCCGCTCTGTATAGAACATCGGAAATTTGAAACTTGCGCATTTTAACACGCTGACTTAGATAATGGACTTGATTTTAATAGTGACGGACACTATTTAATCTCAGTGCAGCGCACCTCTCGGCAGGAAAAATATACCCGGTCCGACACCGTCAGGGTATGGGACACTGCCATCGGCAGTAATGGAAACCTTCATTGGCACGACGTCCGAACTTGAATAGGTCTCAACATGGCCGTCTGTATATCCGGCCCTCAGTGTGAGCTGAGGCTTATTCTCAATTTCACCCTTGCGGAACCAATAGGCTGAGAGAAGCCATGTTTCGGGGGCGATGACGGCCCTGTCGAACTGGTCACAACTGCCGTGCGAGAGAGGGCTTCTCCAGTGGTCATAGCCAAAATAGTCAGTTACAAGCAGCTTGCTGTATCTTCCACTGCTCGCAGGTCCCTGAGGACCTCTGAAAAGAGTCCTGCGCCCACCCAGAAAACCTGTATAGTTCCAATAGAAGCAGAACGTGCCACCCACCGGGTCAGCCGGAAAAGACGCATCAGGATTGTCCCAATTGTCACCGGCGTCCCAGGCCTCCTGCAGATACTTATATTTTTGCGGGGCGTTCGGACAATACATTGTACGCGCATCGGGTATGTAGCTGCGAAGATGTTCGCTCATGGCCCTGTGCAAGCCGGGGCTCCGGCTTCTGTAGCCTATTAGCTTGGTCGGGTCCGACCAGTTCCAGTTGCTGCCAAAGCCTATGGTAGCAACCGATTCGGGGTATCTTTCATTGTTGTCCGATGCAAAAAGATTTAAAGAGGAGGTGATCTGCCTCTGGTTGCTCATGCCCTTTATTGCCCGTGCCTTACGTTTTACCCGATTAAAAGTCGGCACAATAATAGCCATGAGCATTGAGATTATGGAGATGACAACAAGCAGTTCGATTAACGTAAAGCCCCGCTTTTCATCACCTGCCTTTATATGTATATCTTGGACGCCGATTTCTATATCCTCCGACCGTGTCCAGACTATTTCTTAGCGCTCCTTAAGCGTCATATATCAACTTGTATTATTATACAAGCTGCTCAATCTCGTGTCAACCCTATAATTTCACTATTTTTGATAAAAAAATCCAAAAAGGGCCTGAATTCTCAAATTACCTCTCCAGCACGCGCATCTACTTTAGACAGCCTACTCCAGCCCGGAGTTTCTTAATAATGAAATAGCTCCCCGAGATCATGGGGAAGAATAAAAGCCCTTCAAATCCTGCATGAGCCGCATAATTGGGATTTTTCGGCTAAAAAGCCTCATTGACAATAGTAGGCATTACCACGAAGGGCCGCCCTTGCTCGCAAACGGCGTCCCACCATAAGCACCCATATTCACTCTACCCCCGTGAGGCTCACGCCCGCGGTGCATGCTGGGATCACCCGTGTCGATACAGGGACTGTTGACCAAATCGTCAACCCAAATTCCATCTTCCGGCGAATATCTGCCGAATCTGGACTTCAAATGATAGTCGCCGTTGTCAGGATCGGCGAACAAGGGGTCTGTACTTATGTTACCATGGTCTTCATCAAGGGCTCTAAGTTTTTGGAGACAACTGTAGGAAGCACGGAGTTGAAAGCCCTCGCTGAATAAGTCACCGTCTCTGTTGTTCCACAAGATGCAATTAGTTATTAACGGATTAGCTCCGCCATAACCGGTAATCCCAAACTGGTTATCAGCTAAAGTAAGATTAATGAGCTCGGGCCAGGCACTGTGGCAGAAAATGGCGGCTACTCCACAGCCAGTGACAACAAAGTTTCGCAAGACACTACTCGAACTCTCGGCACCGTAGAAAGAAAAAGCGTAACCTGCTGGTGCAACAATCGTAGCCGCATCGTCCGCACTCTGTACTATTATTCTCTTGCGGTCGAACACAACTTCTTCCTGATAGAGTCCCGGCCAAACCATGACAATATCGCCATCGATGGTCTCGTCCACCGCTTTTTGAATTGTCGCGAATGCATCGGACCGGCTAAGACCTGTGTTGAAATCGCCGCCATTAGTTCCATCAACATGAAAGATAAGAGGGCCTTTGCTTTTACTTGCCTCGTGTGTGCCTCCATACGCTCCCATGTTGATACGCTTGCTGTTTGGGAAGGGCTCTGAGCCAACCGGGTCCTGGGGATCACCGGCGTCGATACAAGGACTATGATCATAGTCTATGACCCATTTGTCACGGTAAGTATCGTAACGGCCATATACTGACTGAAGGTGATAGTCGCCCGCTTGTCCACTTGCGAACAACGGGGGTGTATCTATGTTACCTTGCCCGGAAAAACCACCCTCAATATTTGAATAGAGAACTGGATCGTTTGTGGCCGGATTAAGAAGCATCACGGCTGCGCCGTCGTTATGCCAAACAATACTATTTCTTATCGCGACGTCGCCGCCAACTGAGTAAATCCCCCCTGAGAGCCTGTTGTGGGCAATGGTGCAATTCGTCAAGCTCATATAGCCGACTGAACTGCCGAAGACACCGCCGCCCGCCTCGGCAGCGTTGTTCGAGACGATACATTGCTTCAATACCACGCGCGTAGCCCCTCCCCCGCAGTAGATACCGCCGCCTTTGATGTTCCCCTGTGCACTGTTAGAGGAGATGTTGCAGTTGGTTAACAGGGCTTCGCTTTGCCAACAATATACACCTGCTCCGAGGCTATCGAAGTAACCGACGTTCTCCTCGATAGTGCAGTTAACAATTGTGGCGGAGGAACCTCTGATAAGGCCAATGCCAGCCCCAAGACCACCGGATCCGGCTGATCCCAGTCCCCCGGCCTGGCATTGTTCGACCACACAATCTATTATCTCCGGTCCACCAGCCACTGACCCGATCCCCGCTCCCACTGACCCGATCCCCGCTCCCAGCTCCGCCGAACATTGTTTTATCACACAATCAATAATGCTCGGACTGCTTAACTCGCAGTATATACCTCCACCAATTGGATGGGTCGGACTCGAGTTCCAATTCATTTCGTCGGAAGGAATATCCGAGCCCGGTACAGAACCTCCGACGATTGTGAATCCGCGAAGGACAGAACTTGGTTCTTCTCCACTGTGGAAGTAGAAACCTCTGTGCCCCTGGCCACCACAGTCGATAGTCGTCCAACCAGGTCCATCCTCGCTGCGAACGGTGATTGCCTTGCCACCAAAATCAATATCGCAGTTTCCCTCGCCACTGTAAGTACCCGAAGAAACCTCAACAATGTCACCATCAACCGCAGAATCAATTGCTTCCTGGATCGTGGCAAAGTCCCGGGGGACTCCAATAGTGGCACTGGGCGAGTCCAAATGTACCTCGAGATTATCAATTAGAACCTCAGAGCCATAAAAGACGACATAACATCTGCCCCAGACCGACTCGATCGTGATCCTGTTGGTTCCCGGCTCTAATTCCTGCGTGGTTGTGATCGCATCAGCCGAGAGAGAGCAGAACAAATAGCCCGATGACTCGGGGAATCGTACGTCAATCAGTAACTCACCGTAAACAGCCCCGGGTGAGTTTTCCGAACCGGAGGGGAAGTAATAACCCAAGTAAGCGGGATCATCATTGTAGTCTCCAAATCCCAATTCTCCACTATCAAGATTATAAAGATATGCCTCTTGTGACGGAGGAAAAGCTCCCTGGGGCCAGAATATGGAGTGAAAGTAGCTATCTGCTTCGGCCTGGTTAGCACTGAAATCGTCCCGGTATTCATAAGTCCAATCGGCCTGAACCCGACCGGGAGACAGGCAAACCGCTGCGACAATTAAAATTGCTGCAACAGTCCAAAAGCAACCTTTTCCTGTTCTCTTCATTTAAGCCACCCTTGCCTGATTCGCTGGTACGGGCAAATCCCCATTCCAAAAACCGGCGCTAATAACAAACACTTTCAACTTTTTTCTCTCCTCCTTTGAGCGGGATTTCACAAGAATCACCTATCCAGGGTGAAAGTTTCGAGTCAACCAGAGACTACATGCTATTTGTTAACACCTTGCCACTGTTGGCCTGACTTTTGCAGGCTCGGTTTGGCATCACTTTGCCTGCGAACGATCCCGCTGATCTACTCAAGTGAACCCTCCATCAATTGCACTAACCACAAGAGGCCCTGGCTACTCTTTTGGACCGCCTGATTTCTTGGTTTGCTTGGAGGTGTAAATTCCGAACCAGCTCCGTCAATGGACTGAAGATATGAGAATTTTAGATTCCCAGTGTTGCCATCGTCTGTGGAGAAGGTAATTTCATCAATGACGTCGGTTTCAAGATCGATCTCGTAGAGGAGTCTGGCACCTTTACAAACAAGTTCCACCTGCGCGGACTGGGAACCTGGGGTGTGCTTTGTCTCGAACCAAACACGCTTTTCAGCCGCGTCGCGGCGCACTGTATCGATTGTATGCAGTCCCATCCAAGGTCTGATCAGCCCCTTGAAGAAGCTGCCCCCCTTATATAGCCCAAGCTGGGTAGATGACGACCGATATACATACGCCTCTTTTTGCGTATCAACTAATGTTAAAGATCCCACCTGTAATTTAAGCCAGGGGCTGTATCGTCCACTGGTGAGATAGACAAAAGGTATTCTCCCCGTCCCAAAAACATTTTGCCCGTTTATTTGGCCAGCTACTCTAAAGTAGGTCCAGCCGCGTTTGTGCATAGTATCACAGTTATCAACGATTCTGACTGTGGCTGGCCAGTCAGACTGAAAGTAATCTTCCTCAAGGACGTTGAAATGCCGGATTGCCCAAGACCGATTACCATCTTCGGCTTCACCACGGGCGGCGATCACCAAAAGGCCTCTGCCTGTTGCCGACACATGATCCACGTTCCCTGGGTTTGCCTCAACCTGAGAAAGAAAATCTGTTAATCCACGGTCGTCCGTGGGGAGCCTTAACACACTAAGGTCACTGGCCCACATTCGGTGGTTGTTAATTTGGACACTATTGCCCTTGTAGTAGTAATTTGAGCGGTCATTTTGCAGTACTTGCCAGTACCCATCGTCGCCAATGACGCCTGATCTTGCCCGCAGCATAAGAGTTCCCGTAGAACCTTGTGGGAAATAGTACCAATACTCTTCCCTGGCGTTGTTCTCCCTGCCGAATTGGCCGATAGTCTGGGAGCTGGTAACCGCAGGGCCAGCAGCTTCCGGATCTTTAAGCCAGGGTTTTGATGTAGTAATTAACGTGCCGGCAGTCAATGCACCAGCCGCAGTGAACGATATAATCGCCGTTTTCGTAGTTGCCAGGCCGGCAATTCCGGTTAATAAACCAACCTTAGTCGCAGCAGCCGTGACTGACACTTGTGCAGCTGCAGCTTCGCTTGGAGCTGTAATCTTACCGAATAGCATAAGGGCTGCTAATAACGAGCCTTTGCCGAAGCCGTTACGCGAAAGCTCCTTCTGTAAGGCCTTTTTTGCACGTAAAAACAGCATTCGAGTACTAAATTCGCTACAGCCCATCGACTCAGCAATCTCCGAATACGCCATTTCATCATAGCATCGCATAATAAGGACCGCTTTATGCCGTTCTCTGAGCTTTCGCATCGCCGATGAGACGATATGCTTCAACTCTTCGCCGACGAGGTTCTCTAACCCATCTTCCCGGTCTTTCAGCGTGCTCTTGCGTGTCGCACTGGAGATTGCCAGCTTTCGTTGTGTCTGCTCTGTTCTGTAATGACGCCGTAACTTGTTAGTGGCTATCCCATAGAGCCAGGGCCAGAATCTGTCGGTTTTCTTTAGCTTTCCTATTACCTTGCACATCTCAAATAAGCTCTCCTGTACGATTTCTTGCGCCAAGTCATCCTGTTGAGTGAGACGATAAACATACGTATACAGGCGTTCTCTTGCCTGTTGAGCCAACTGATCGAGGCAATGCTTATCGCCGCGCCGAGCCCGCCTGATCAGTTCGATTTGACACAACTGCTGATCCATTCAGGGCTCCTGTTACCAATATCGCGCAAAACAAAACTATAATTAAGTGCCATCACTGATACTAAATGTAACGCTTTTTCCATAATTCTAAGCCACCAGCCATTGCCAGAGGACTTTAGTTTATCACCACAAGCCCAGCAATCATTTGTCTATCCTGTTGCTGTATATACAGGCAAAGCCGGTCTTTGGGACAAAAAGGTTAATATAAAATCCGTCGGCCTTGCCATGGCCTCTATTGGACCTGCACTTAGTATTAGACTTATCTCATTATTTTATAAGCACTTACATATATAGGAATTAATGGAAAGCCTCAAGTAAAGAGGTCATTATATCCGGCAACTACACTGCAAGTGGCTCCCGAACGGTAATTTTTGCCACGAAAGAATATGAAATAGACCTTATTGGGGTCTCTTAAAATAATATAACATTTTCGCAGGTGCAAATCCAGAAAAACTGTAGCAGATACTAACAATTATCGAATTGATCTTGATACGCAACGACAGTTTGCAAGTCATTGCTTTCAATCGTCTTTCTGTCTTTTATATTCTGAATATCAAGGGCATGTTGCTTTGGGCTGTGTAGGTAAGGCAGGCAAAGAAAATAATGCCAATTAATGATACAATTCCATTTACCCAATCCTCACTATCGGAACTCTTTTAGAGTAAAGTGCAAGAGTCAACTTGAATTCGTATGAGAGATTAGATTGGGAAACAAGTAACTACGATAGTCCTTTCTCATGTCAACATCTCTTAGCAGAACCACCAAGTACAATCAAAATCAACGTCTCAATTCGTCTAAGCAATCCGGGCAGAACATTTGACCGGAGTCAATCCTAAATAAGTGGCTTTCTCCAATGTATTCTCTACCACAACAATCACACCGTGCAGTTTTTACTGGAACACTTTTAATTTCACTTGCTTCTGCTCTGGCTGCCGAGATAGCCTCTGCAGCTTCAAACTCTATTCTGGTACGTTCCTCGGCTTCAGCCTTTAAACGCACTTCAATCTTAGCTCTTGCTTCTGCCTCTGCCCGGAGCCTATCTTCAATCTTAGCCCTTGCTACGGATTCTTTCCTGGCCCTTTCTTGAGCCTCCAGACGGGCCGCAGATTCAGATTCGGCCTTTGATTCCGCTCGGGCACGTTCTTGAGCTTGGGCCTGAGCCTCCTGCTGGGCCTTAGATCTGGCCTCAGTCTCAGCCTTTAGCTTTTCTTCTGTTTCGGCCCGTGCCTGAGCTTGGGCCTGAGCTCTTGCTTCGGCCTTTGCCCTTTCCTCGGATTGAACCTTTAGCTTTTCCTCCGCATCTTTTATAGCCAAAGTATAAGATTCTGCCTTTGCTTG
>Ga0307378_10006368_pt1 | contig 16192 bp, 10 predicted proteins | sample UN1MG_FD_202238 | JGI IMG/M metagenome (GOLD analysis project Ga0307378, IMG submission 202238) | Soil microbial communities from Risofladan, Vaasa, Finland - UN-1 | ecosystem: Environmental > Terrestrial > Soil > Coastal area > Acid sulfate soil | place: Finland: Risofladan, Vaasa | collected... | reverse complement strand
GCGAAAACGACGTCGCCATCTGCATTAATCTTTATTTACGAGGCTGTATAATTCACTTCAGGAAGTACGGTCTTCCCTATGGCCTATCTGTTTCCCTGTGTACGCTTCATCTAATGGTTACCCATTTCAATGCAACACTCGGTACGGGTGGTTGGCTAGACCTTACCCAACAGGGACTTTCACCCTGCAAGAAATATAAAACTTCTTGGCGCTCTTCCGCTAAAAGTTACCAAATTATTAAACTATACAGCTGCCCACTGTCACATAACCTAGACTTTGTTATATTTCAAGACTTGACCCTTCTACCTTCCCCTAAACTCTTTGCCTTTTTCTCTTTTAGGATTTCTATAGACAAAATCCTTGAATAATGAAAAATCTAATAACCATTGAATTATCGATTCAACATCTGTGCCAGTGTTTCCGGTTAAAGATGGTATTGGTGTAGATTCGAATCTCCTATTCATTATTTCTGGAAGATCCATTTCATAACCTCATAATCATTTATTACTAATTTAAGGGGCACCTGTCCCTATTTATTTAATATCTGTTGCCAATTTTGTATTTCTTTATTTCCATCTGGCGGTGGCATTACCGATATAATTTTAGTGCTTGGCCATAGAGTGCGTGCTGCTTCAATTTTTGATTCAATGTTAACTAAGAGAACACACTCCAAATTTTTACCCTCGGATTGTAGAAGATTCAAAACTGCTTCATCGTAAGGGTTAAATGCAAACCCAAAAACAATTATTCGTGTGGCTTTTCTGAGAATTTCTTTAGCCAAATTCCAAACAGATTTCAAAGAGTCTGGTGATTGTTTCTCGGGTGTTGGTGCCACAATCAAAGCATGACCTGTCAAACCACGTCGGCCATTTGTATAATGAATTTGCTCATCCCATGAAATACTACCATGAATCTTTGCTAATGGAATCCTGCCTTTGAGTGTAACTGGATTTTTCCACTGGGAAAGAGGATATGGTCCTCGACCTGTCAACATTTCATTAGGAATACCGTAGTTAAATCCCTTTGTCCCAAGCGCATATTCTACAACCATATCATAATTTGTAGTGATGATGCCACCTAATAATGGGGCGTAAAATCTTTGGAAAAAGCTTTGTGCTTTAACAATCCCTGGAACATTGAATCTGCGGTTTTCATCAATCATCAAAACATGTCTGCGCCATTTCTGTGCATGATATTCTTTCCAAATGAATAATTCCGAAAGCCTACGAACAATATACCAAAGAACCGCCTGTTTGTTCTTTTCCTGAAAATTCAATGCATCTGCTATGAATTGTTCGGTAAGCCCATGCAGGTGTGATATATCCCAATTATGTTTAAGAGACTTTACAATCTCAAGTTTTTTATATTCACGCGGCCCCCATAGCTCAATGTCGAAATCGAACAACTGGCTGGCCACTGGCAAATCCACAGCCCACTTTGAAAATCCAGCTCCAAGAAACAAAGCTAACATAACGCCACCTGTGTATCATAAAAATATAATTTCATCTAACATTCCGAGCATATGCAAAGTTGCTGGCCTTAAGCCGAGCCATTTATGTGAAGCGCCGAAGGCGCGAAACCGCATAAGCCCTGTTAGACGAAGTGGCGCCTCTTGTTATTTATTCCATGCATCATTGAAAGATTTAAGAATACTATCTTTATTTTTGGAATCTTTGATCTCATTTATCATAAAAACTTTCTTTCCTGCATCTTTTATAGAGGCTCCAATATGATATACTCTAATATTATCAACAATAATGAATCTATCATGGAAATCCTCTGTTATATTTTTTTCAACATTTAAATAAGGAAATTGACATTTAAACAAAATTAATTCGTGATCAAAATCTGAAATTTTATCCTTTGTTAATACCTTGATATGAATTGTTTTAGTATTACTAACATTTTTCAAAAACTCGAAAAGAGATCTATCTATATATGGATCGATAATTGCAATTTCAGAAGTAGCTTTCTCTATTATTTTTCTGATTGAAACATAAGCATCATATACTAAGCCCTTTTTAAAATAAAGCTCAATAATTTCTTTTCTCCTAGGATTTAATTGTCCTTTAATCAATTCCCATCCAATTTGTTTTAGACGTTCTTCTATTTCAGAGTGTTTCTCTGGAAATTTATCTGAAATATTCATAAATATTAGATATATTACATGTAGCGCTTCTAAATCAGATAATTCTCTAATTGCATTATTCAAACGGGGAATATATACTCTAAGTCTAGTCTTATGTGAAAAACTCTCTGCCTTGTTTAAAATTAAATCTATAGAGACCCCACTCCGATGAATGATATGTAAAAAGTCATCACTATCTAATTCGGTTAACACTGATATTGCAATGGGCAAAGGGTTTAACTTGCTTTCAAAATTTCTCATTTTATTACTCTCCTATGGGGGCACCATTTCGTATAAAATCCCGATGTTTACGAAGTCCCAAAAGGATTTAGTGATAGCGTCGTAAATATGCTGTTATTCGAAGTTTTTGTTGTATTTTATATCACGAAACTAGATTAACTAAACCTTGGTAAAGCTAAAGGAGTAATGATTAATTCTTTTTCTATTCTTTTTGCGTGAGAATTTATAGAATATGGTATTTCTATATGCATCGCAATGTATTTATCATTTGAATACAATCTTCTTATTTCTGGGGCATTATCATAACTCAATACCCAATCATAACTTAAGCAGATTATTTCTTTATGAAGTTGTTTGTGCTCTTCCTTGTTGAAATAACATCTGTATAAACCGTCAGCTTTATTAAAGAATGGGGGATCGAAATAAAAAAACAACCTGTTTAATCTCTTTTTGTTTTTTACCCAATCTTGGGCATATTTTATTGTATCTTTCCAGTCAAATGGCAAAACAATTACACTTCGGCTAAAAGCAGAAATATATTTTATTTTTTCTATGAGTCTTTTTTTATTAAATCTGCAATCGATTTTGTATTGCGACTTTTGACTTTTACCTCCTAAAGGACCAGCTATATCAGTCATTATTCCTGAAAAACTAGTTCTGTTCAAATAAATACAAGCTTCCGCCAACTTTTCCTTTTCACAATTCTCGAAAGCTCTGGCGATTTTTTTATATTTATAGAAAGTATTTAGATTTATTTTAACCCTTTTAATAAAATCAATTAGATAATCAGGATTTGAAAACAATACTTCCCAAAAACTATAAATGAGTTTGTCTTTATCTGCAATGATAATTTTATCTACAATCCCATTTAAGAGAAAATGTAATGCAATATTGCCACCACCTACAAAAGGTTCAACAAGAACATTAGGATTTAGTTTATTGTATTTTATTATCTCATAAAGATACGAGACTAGCTTTCTTTTTGATCCAGGGTATCTTAATGGGCTTAAATCTTTAACTTTCATTTTATCTCTCATACTTTCATGACCTTATAGTTGAAAGCTCTTCTGGAATAGCAAATACAAGTTCATTCATAACAAAAAAGGACAATGCTTCTTCGAGCTCTTCAAATAATTTTTTTCTTATCGACTCTACAAGAATCTCTTCCTCAAGGGTTGCTACTATAATTTTCCTATTTACGATCTTTATATCTTTAAAAATGTCAGGTCGACTCGAGGAACCAGTCAGATCTCGTCTATCATCTTGAAGAATATCTACATAAGTTAGAAGGATGGAAAAGGGGAAATCTTCAGCTCTAATGTTTTTTATAGAGTTTTTTCTAAAACAATTCCTTACTTTTAAATCATGAAATAAGATAGATATGCTTGCGAGCATTATATGTCTATAAATAAACTCTCTGTCTTCGCTTCTTTCTATGTGTCTAATTTGTTTGATTGTCAACAATGCTAATCGTAACGCACCTGCTGTCCCATGAGCTCCTTCCTCAATAAAAGATATTTTCATATTATTTTTAAATTTTGTTGATTGAGCTGGATGTGGAAATCCATCAAAAACCCATTTTTCCCCTTTATTATTAGTAATATGGTCAAATAAATGATTTAATACTTCTACAATGAAATAATACTCTGGAGAATTCCATAATTCTTGCCTGTTTTGTTTCACGCAACCATCGATTAACACAGAATTGTCTTCTTCCTCTAATCCATAAGTTTGACAAAAAAGAGATTGTTGTAAAAGTACCGGATAGCCTATATCATGGTACAGTGAGGTCAATATCCATATATATTCTAAGATTATGTCATCACCATATTTTTTAGCTAAGTTATCAAATCTTTCATAAGATTTATCTATTATCATAAATCCTAACATCATTGTATTAAATGCATGAAAATAATGATCTCGAATCCCAACTTCTGGATTGGTTGCAATTTTTTCTATTTCAGACATAAAATTAATTGGGTCGGCATCTAATTTAAACTGCTCATCGCAAGTAAGTATCTGTTGCATAAATTTTTTAATCATTTTATTTTCGTTATTTTCCTCTGGTTTTTTTTCTATATATCTTTTAGAAAATCTTCTTATTAAATTGCCTATTTCTCCTTTGAGATTTTCGCAATCAGCTAAATATTTTAATATATTAGGAAGTAGTTTACACTTTAAATTAAAACTGTTTGTAATTGATAAATCCAGCAATGATTTTTCCCATTCGTTATGTAATATACCAAAATCATTTGATAGTTCTTGTAGTTCAAGCGCTTTTACATCTTCATTTGTATTAGTTATGAAAAAACTCTTTAAACTTATTCCTTCCTCTTTAAAACAATCCACAAGATATTGGGCATTCTTACATTCTTCTTTTACTTCAGAATCATCAATAAAATGTTCATAGCAAAAAGGCACAAACATAAAAAACTTATCTTCACAGAAAACTAAGTATGGTGGATACCAATTTATTTCTTTATTGTTAAGTGTGGAATCGATCTTTTCATTGGGGTCATCTATGAAATCAAAAGGTCTGCCCGAATTACCAAGGACTTCAGAAATAATCGCTTTATAATCTATCAAGATTAGTCACTCCTAAGATAAATTTTGAAAATCTTGCTTAAAGTCATCAAGAGCACTTTCTAAGTCTTGAAGTATTTCATTCAATTCTTCTTTTTTTGTTTCGATTGCCATCTCAGATAATAATGAAATATCATACTCTTTCAGAATTGTAGTTATTTTAAGAAGTTGATTACGAAGTTCCCTATATGAGGGTTTCATCATCTTTTCAGCCTCTGGAAATTTTGCGAGGAATTCTTCTTGAGCTTCTTCAAACGTATACTCAACTTCTTTTACAAGCTTGTCAAATATCGTAGAAGCATATTTATGCTGTTCTATATTTTCTTTTGGAGTTCTAACAATATACCTAGCCTTTCTTACTTCAGTCGCTGCACGAACTATGCCATCTATGTATTTCTGCAATAGAAGTTTTCTAACCTCATCTTTTTTGACTATTTTAAAATAGTTAGGAAAATTTTTTTCAGCCGGTTTTATTATCCCCCCCTCAATTTCAGCTATTGTCCAATATAAATCAGGTCTTCCATCGTAAACCATATTTTTAATATTTGCCGGCCATCTTAAAAAATTTAATCGGTCATTTATCGTTCTTTTGTTAGTACCAGTGCGTTTTACTAGTTCTGTCGCTATCTTGTTCTCATCTTCCTTAAATTTATCTTTCAGCTGTTCATATAAAGGTTCTAACGCTTTACATTGTTGACAGGCATCCCATTGTACCCGATTAGTATGAATATGAAACATTATGTTCTTTACTTCATCTTTATCAATTTCATCAAGTATTACATGTGCCGGTGTGTCTTTGATTCCTAACTCTTTTAGAGCCAAATATCTTCGTTCTCCATCTACCAACCTATATTTCTTTTTAGCCCCTTTTAATTCTTGAACTACCAAAGGAACTATAAGTCCAAATTCTTTAATGGATCTTTTGAGGTATATAAGTTGATCATCATTATCCCTAACCAGCGGTCCGCGTGGATTATTAAGGTTAGGTTCGATTTTAGATACCTCTATTGTTTCTAAAGAAAAATTGCATCTTTCCATAGTTTCAACCTCCTTTAAAATTCTCTACATACAAAACTTTTTCAAGAAAAATGTCAGGTGACAACTCTTTGACAAATCAATAAAAGTTTCCATGTAAAGTATATTTAACTATCATTCTCCTCTACCTCTATATCCAGCTGGCGGAAGGTTTCCTTTATTGCATTTTCATAAGCTTGTTCAGAGATTGAGCCATCTTTAGCGGTGAGTTCTATTTCTAGAGTATTAAATTTGCTTTGCAATAGATTCATTGTCCGCAATATATCATAAATACGACCCTTAGGTATTTTGAATTTTAAATACACCATTTCCCTTGCATGTTGTTCGATAGTTGGAGTAACAGAAGTGTCTCCTACTTTTTCTTTGCTTCCTTTATCAATTGTAGATTTTTCTCCTGATTCTCCAGGTGGATATGGAGATGTTTTATCTCTTTCTTCTTTTTGCTTTTGGCATATTTCTTGACTAATAATAATTTCATTCCCTAAAAATACAAATATCCCGGGTATTTCTTCTTTAAAGTAGTTACAAACTGGAACATCATTCTTAAGTTCACCCAATCCAAATTCTCCTATACGTACCCCATTAATAATTCCATCTTCAAATACTTTTTTGTTTATAGATCTTGATTCACCTGGCGTTCTAAGAGTTGTTTGATAAATTTGTTCTATTGAGACATATTCTCGACCAACAAGGTACTTTTCTTTAAGAAACAATGGAGAAATTCTTTCTAGTATTTCGCTATTAGAACGTAAGCTATCATATGCTTTTTGATCTAAAGTCATATCTTCGCCAAAAATAGGTACTCCTAAAATAATCTCCTTAAATTTATCTTTATCGGGAATGGAAACTTCTCGATAATATCTACAAATTGACTCTTTTAGTTCAGATTCGGCTTTTTTTATCGCTTTTTTTATATCTTTTCTTTGTTCTTCAGATAGATTAAGATTTTTATCTTTTTCAATATAATCATAAGCTATTTTATTTTTTATAACATTTACAAAATTGGACCTTTCTGATTCAAGAGGATAAAGAAAAAATACTGTATTTCGATAAACCCGCGGAGTTTGTCCTTTATTTTTTAGAATAGAATCCATTAACTTTTGATCCTTATTTTTTAAGATAACAAGTTTAAGATCTTCAGAATCTGATATATCTTCTGATTTTTCCTCCCAGATAAAAATCTTTAGCTTATCACCTTTTAAATTTTCTCTCAAGAGTTCAGATTCTGTTGCAATAAGTTCTTTATCTTTAATATTTTCCTTATTAATATATATAATTTTATTTATATTAGGTTGATTGTTAAAAAAATATTTTTCCCCTTTAGAATGTATGTAAAATAACCTCCCACTTTCTCCAGTTAATTTTTGAAAAGCGTCTGCAATTACTTCTGAAGGATTTTCAACAGTAGTAGCAGAACGTTTGATTTCACTTAAGGTTACACCGTATTCATGTCCGCCAGAGAAAGAATAAAGAAATATTGTAGTAGCCACACGACCTCCTAGATTTAATCCTCGATACGAACTGCCTAATAATTTATCTATTTTTTTTGAGTTCGCGTCTATTCCGGTAATATCAACATCTACAATTCCATTATATTCTTCTCCAATATGTCTTATAAATTCTTGGCGAATTTCTTGGTTGGATAAATCAAAATCTGCTAAACTTATGTAAGATCTATTTGTTCCTATTAAGCAATGCACAACCAAAGAAAGCAATCTAAGTACACCACGAGTTCTCTGAAATATCGGGAAACTTCCCCAGCGATGATAGAGGATATCTATTGCCTCAGGCATAAAAGGATATGAATCTAAAAATTTATCTCTATACTCACTTGGCTGTATATCTGCAGGAAGTATACCTTCCTTATCTGCATAATTTACAAATTCAGTAATAACTTTTTTTGCCATATTTTCATCAATGTTGTTAAAAAGTCTTCTTTTAATAATTTTAGAAATTTCTTGATCTTGAATGGGTGATTTTATAATTTCCCTCCGACCGGTTATATCACGAAGCTGGATAACAATTTCTTCACCTCTGGGAGTTCTATTGTAGGGATTACTGGGAGTAGTAGTAAATGCCAAAGCTACATTATTCAATTCATTTACTACATTAGAAAGGTTGCCCAAAAAAGTAAGAGTCAGTGCCGTAAGACCTGTTTGACCTACACTAACTGCATCGGTAATATTTAAATAAGGAATAAGTTCATCCATTAAAATTAATACAGGAGAATGTTTTTCTAAAAATTCCCTTAATTGTTCTCCTCCTGGAGGTACATATAAAGAGAATTCATTTATTGAACCTGTTAACTGCTTTTCCATAAGCCCCCAAATGGTATCAAAATCTTCAGGCTTATTCCCAGTTTTCATTTTTTCTCCTACAATCGTAACTGTATTTACTCCCCACTCTTTTGCTTTATGATACATAGCAATTAATGTATGGGTCTTACCTCCACCAAAAGGGGTTTGAATTTGAATAACCGGGTCTCCACCTTTCCCGTGAATACGTTTTTCTATAATAGCGAGTAAATTTTTAAGCCCTTCAGTAAGGTAGGTCTTTCTAAAAAATGTTTCTGCATCTTTATATTCATCAGGCCCTCTATTTTTCATAACCTCCCATAAATCAGCTGCAAATACATCCAAAGTAAGTTTTCCCTCTAAAATATCTTTGTGAGGAACAGCGATAGTATGAAATGATTTCATTTAATCACACCCTTTCCTTCTTTTTTACTTTTTAATCTTTACTTAAAAATAATACGTATAAATAACTATCTTACTTATCCTTATAGTTAAAAAGATTTATCCGCGTCTCTATTGTTTTATTCTTTATTTCTTCTTGTAAACGCATTTTCCCAGATAAAAATCCGTCTAAGAGTTTTTTCTCTTTACTTTCATTCGGTAATGTCTCGGATATTGTTTGAGCAACCCGATAAAAGGCGTCACTTTTCCCATAACCTGATTTCTCTAGTAAAGTTATCATTTCATTTCGTTTACCTTTTTCCCAAAGTAAAAGCACTGCATGAAGAACATCTACAAGTTCTGAAGAACTTCTAAAGTCTTCAAATTTTCTACCTTGCGGTCCTAAAACCCTAATAAACTCCTTTTCTTTTTTAATAAAACTAGGTTGATTCCATTCTTTTTCCAGAGCAACATTTGCACTTGTAGAAAGTTTACGTGCTTCATCAAAAGGTAACTTTGCCTCTCCATAACTCCAACGATAAAGAACATAAAAACGAGTTAAATTAGAAATATCTCCTGCAAAACCATTATGCAAAATTTGATGTACTGCATAATCTGTAGTAATTCTTCTTACATCTGAAAGCATCTGAGATGCTCTTATAATATTGCCTTCATAATCTATAATCTTTTCATATTTTCCAAAAATTTCAATAGCAGAACCAATGGCAGAAATGAAAAAATCTGCCCCGCTAATTCCTTCACTCCAAAGGCGTTCAAGTTTATCATAAAGATAGGTCTTTAATTCTTCTTTTATATTATTATAAAATCCGGTTGATTCTCGTTTCATCTTACGTGCTATAATATAGATTGAAGAAGCAAGTGCAGCAGATTCTTTGGCTCTAAGCCTCGCCTGCATTTCTGTATTAATTGGCCAGGAGGCAGTGACAACTAATCCTGAATCTATCAAAGAATTAATAAGTGTTTCCCATCCCTCGGTAGATTTATGAGCATAAACGATAATTGCAATGCCATTTGGTTTTAAAAGCCGATATATTTCTTGGAAAGATTTTGTTAGCATTTCTTCAAACCACTCTTTATTTTTTTCAGGATATCTTTTTTTATCCCAGTGTTCCATTTGTACAATCTCATTATTTTTAGGAGTAAGTGGAGTTGAAAATAATTCAGGAAATAAATCGCCCACACTTCTTTTTAACCATACATAAAAGAAATCAGATAAATCTGCATAGGGAACATTAAAATAATAAGGTGGATCAGTGAAGACCGCATCAAAATAATTGTCGGGATATGGAAGAGATATCGCGGAGGATTGGGAGACCGTAGCAAAGAGTTGCGACGTACATGATAAATGTTCGATAACTCTTAAAATCCAATTTGTTGCGGAATTCCAATCACCCGTAGCTTCACTCCAGGGACATAATTCAAAGTAATCCCAGACCATTGGCAATGCTTGTCTTCCAAAAGTATGTGCTATAAATTCACCTGCTACTGCCCAAATACAAAGCTTCGAATTATAATCTGCTTGACGATCTATAACAAAAGATAAATAAGTTTCTAAAGCCTTCGCATATTCCTTATCATATCCTTCTTCTAACATCTTTTCACATGCAAAACGAACTTTCTCTATAAAAGTAATTAAAGCCAACTTCTGTCGAGAATTGAAAAGGTCGCTCCATTTGTGCATTCCATAAATAGGCACATTAAAAACTCCACTCATTAAAGGTATTTTTTCATCTGGTACAGGATCAAATCCCCATTCACCCATCAACTTCGTTCTTTTCTCCTTAAGACACTTTTCTGTTTCCCTAAAAACTTCTAAATCTTCTTCTTTTGCAATCCTGTAAGTCTTCCCTTGCTTTTTCAGATTATGTAATACAACGACGACCATTCTTTGCCCTGTTTTTCCTTCTTGAAAAAGTCTTCTTGTTGTTTTAGCATCAATTACAGCGCCACAAACTGGACAGATAGCTACGGCTTTAGCAATTGTGCCTTGGAAAGGGTTAAATCCTAAAGGCATCTTTTCATAACTATCTCCAACTATTTTAAAATAAATTTGTTTTCCTTCTATATAAGGGAATAATGCTATTTTTTTATCTTTCTTTTTAGCTAACCAAAATTGCCGTATTAAGGGAATCTCAGCACCACAAGAAGGATTCTGGCAGGGAATAGTCCGCGCCCATATATAACCAACAGGTATGGAACCATCAGGGTCCAGAGGATAAAATCTGCCAATTTCTTTTTTCACTTCTTTAAGAACCCAGTTACTCCATTTCTCTACATCGTAAAGCAAACGATTGGGGACAATTTTTGAATCAAAATCTAAAGTCTTTTGTTTTATAATTTCTGGGAAAAGGGTAGAAGGATTATTTTTTATTTTAAAAGGTTTACCATATTTCTGAGGATATTCCAGAGTACATTTTTGGATAAGGACTGCAACCGGGTTGTAATCATTCGAATAAGTTTCACAACCTAATCTTAAAGCTTCTAAAGGAATTGCTCCACCACCCGCAAAGGGGTCAAGTACTTTAGGTGGTTTTCCATTATTTGCCTTTAATATATCTTCTCTTGCTTGTTTAATCATAGATTGATCTAGGGAATTTTCCCATTTAGAAAAATTAATAATGAAGTCTCTTTTTTTATCAAATTCCTTTTTATCACCTGGAGAGATAGTGGGAATTAAGGCAGCATAACTAGTGGCTCTTGAGGAAGCTAAGGGTCGACGAGCCCACCAGATATGAAGGGTAGAAATATGTCCATGGCGAATATTTTTTTCTTTGGCTGATTCAATGCTTACCTCTTTTACCGGGAAAGTCTCTTCAATAAACCTTTTGTCTTTATTCAATTTCTTCATCCCCTTTTGTTTCTATTTCATTAAAAGCTATAATATATCTTACTGATTCAACTTTCTGTTCCACTTCTAAATTCTCTACCGGATTTCTTACAATATAAAGTTTTGGCTTTAAAGCAGAATTTATTACTACATAAAGATAATAATCATCTTCAAATCTTTTTGCTTTAAACCACTCATTCTGAGTTAAAGCCACATCCCCAATTTGCGCCCTTGTTTTAACTTCTATATATCGTACTTTGTTTTCTCTATCTTTTGAACGAATATCAAAACCTAAATTTTCAAAAGAGACATCTTCGGGTTTTCGTTCATTTTTTATTTCATAATCCATAGCAATCTTCATACCGATAAGTTCTATTTCCTTATTGCTTACCATCTCCTTATCAATATGAGCTTGTGGCTTTACCCTAAGAATACCAATAAAATGAGGGGCGCTCATAGTAAGCTTCTTTTCTTTTTCTATCTGTATCTTTAGTTCCTCTAACGCTTTTATATATTTTTCTTTTCTTTCTTCTTTATTTCTAATAACCAAATCGACATTTTCACCAAACTCTTTGCGTCTTTCTAATGAAATTAATTCACCATCCAGTTTTACAAGAAGGTAGTCTAGTGAGGTTACTCCATATTTCTGTTTTATTTGAATTTGTCTGAGTCGTTCTTGCAAAAGTTCTTTCTTATATTCTTCTAAGGTTGAAATAATGTTATTAAAAACATATTCTTTAATAGATTTAATATCTATAGAATCATTCTTTATATTTGCTCCTTCCGCAAGGTCCCAAATAATAGCTGGAGATACTTCCTTTACTAAATCTTTGCCATTTGTATAGAAAGAAAAAAGTCTTTTACCAACAATCTTATCATTTCCATCCTTTACTTCACCTTCATAAAAAAGAATATAGCCATCTAAATTTCCATCTGGATCAATGAAATTTGCTCCATTTAACAGTGAATCTGAAATATTTCTTTCTATCCAAATCATTAATGATTCAAAGAGAGAATGACCAAAAGAGATAAATTCCACCTCGGGATTCCTAAAAGCGATTTCTTTGTCAAAAGTAACCCGGGGATATTTTCTTACTAAATCTCCATAAGATTTTTTAAAGGTGTCTTCTTTTGCAATATTTCGTAAATCAAAAGGAATGGAGTCGATTATTAAAAAATCATCTTTACCTACATGAAATTTTCCTCCTACTTTCGCAAATGCTTTTTTAAAAAAGCTTTCTGTATATTCCGGAATGAGACGATATTCTTGTGCTTGTTGAGCCATTTCTTTTATACGCGTATAATCTATAAATCGAGTGGCTAAACTTTCACCTAAGTTTTCTTTAACTTTTTTTATATATTCTTCATTTACAGTAATTTCTATGTCTTTTAATATATCATCAATATTTCTTGCATTAACTGCTGCTTCTAACAAGAGTTGAGAAAGATTTTTATCTTGATATATTTCACCAAGACAATCAAATACTTTATCACTCCCAAGTGCTCTTTTAATTTCCTCTAACTTTTCAAATAATTTCTTAAAAACTCTTCCTTCTCTGGTGTCTCCTGCTACAAGATTAAAAACATATACTTCTTTTTGTTGACCATAGCGATGGATTCTTCCCATTCTTTGTTCAATGCGATTAGGATTCCATGGAATATCATAATTAATCATTAAATGGCAAAATTGCAGATTTATACCTTCACCGGCTGCTTCAGTTGCTACTAAAATTTGCGTTTCGTTTTTAAATATCTTTTCAGCCTTTATTCTATCTTCCAAGTTCATCCCACCATGTATAACATTTATTGTATATCCCCAGCCTTTTATTTTATTTTTAAGGTATTCTAATGTATCCCGGGACTCAGTGAAGATAACTATTTTTTTATCTTTGGGTTCGGGATATTTTTTAGACAATTCTGCGAGGGAATTTTTGAGTTCTTTTAATTTTATTTCGTCCTCGTTCATAATTACATCTTTAGCATCTTCTATAAGGTATTTTATAGTGTTAATTTCTTCTTCTAATTCCTCCCTATTTTTTGCAACGCTTAAGGTCTCCCAAATTTCTTCTTCCTTCCATCTTTCTTCCTCGCTCATATCTTCTATTTCATCAAAATCGATAAAATCTTCAGAATATTTTAAATCTTTTTGTAATCCTTCTTTAAGTAAATCTTCTAAGCGTTTTTTTCTCCTCTCCAGTGATCTTAATAAAGCAAATGTACTTGAGGCAAGACGGCGTTGTAATATTATCAAAGCAAAGGTAATATTTCTTTTTTTATTTTTTGACATCGCCTTATTATATTGTTCTATAACATATTTTGATAGCTTAGTATAAAGATCAGCTTCTTTGGGAGATTCGGTACTTAAGCTGAATGTTTTGGTAATTACATGCCTGGGTAAAAAAAGTGGTTTTCCTTCAAAATCTTTTAAATCTTCTTTAATACGTCTAATAAATAATGGATTATCTTTATTCTTAATTGATTCGTAAATCATTTTGGTAGTAGCAAAAAAGCCTGGTTTAAGAAGATCAAGAAATAACCGAAAATTTTCTGGATCTCCTTTATGAGGTGTTGCAGTTAACATTAAAAAATGCTCTGAGTTTCTTGAAAGTATTTCTCCTATTTTATAGCGTGCTGTTTTTTTGGTCTTATTTGCATAAAGATAAGCACTCATCTTATGAGCTTCATCAACAATGATCAGATCAAAATGAGAAGCAGAAATAGAAGGAAGAATATCTTCTCTTTTTATAAAATCAATAGAAGTAATAATTTGATTTTCTCTCATCCATATGTTCTCTCCATAGAGAGCATATAGAAGATTCCTATCGACTTTAAGAAACTTTTCTTCAAATCTATCTTTTAATTCTCTTATCCACTGATCTTTAAGATGGCCAGGTACTACTATTAAAATATTTTTTATAAGATTGCGAAGTTTTAATTCTTTAATAATTAGCCCTGCCATAATAGTTTTACCAGCTCCAGGGTCATCAGCAATTAAAAAACGTATTTGCGGCATTTTTAATACATAACCATATACTGCTTCAATTTGATGGGGAAGTGGGTCGATTTTGGAAACATTCATCGCTAATAATGGGTCATAAAGAGAGGCAAAACGATAGCGGGTTGCTTCTAAAGATAAAAATACTTTCCAGGGTTCTTCGGAAAAAGTAGATTCGGTGCTAAGGATTGAAATGTTTGATAGCTCTTCACGAAGAATAATTTGATCGACATATTTTCTTGAATTAATTGTAACACCGACTATATGAAAATATTTTTCATCTTCTTCAGCTAATTTTATTTCTACTGGTTCTGACCATTGGTTGCCTTTAATGATATCGCCTGGTTTAATGTTTATCATTTAATTACCTCTTGCTTTAATTATAATTAGAAATAAATGATTGCCAAACCACAAAAAAAATTGCTATTGAACTTTCAATATTATTTTAAAATTTTCCCAATAGCTTAATACTTCTTTTCTTTAAAAATCCTTCTTTCCTTCTAAAGATTCAAAAATAAATTTATTTGCTTATTTTTTAAATAACTTTTTTGATATTTAACCATATTTTATATTTTTATATCGATTTTATTCAACACTAAATATTATCCCTTCTTCTTCCCATTCCCTCCAATCAAGATTAGTTAGCTCTAGTAGTTGGAGGATGTCTTTGGATTTTTTGAATCCTCCCAGCTCTTCTCTTAGGGCAATTATTTTCTGGGCGAGCGGCTCGCTTATTTGTAACACTTTTATAAGTTCATCCTGGGATGCGATGTTGATATTTATGGTTTTGTTTTTCAAATCTGATGAATTTACGAGTGTAAGTGGAAAATTAACATTTGCTTTTTGATATAACTGCCGGGTTCTCTCCAAACTGTATTTATCAAACCAGATCTTTTCAAATTGGTTTTGGTATCGGGCAATCACTTCCGGGTCATCTATTACTATTAGATTTTCGTCATTTCGGTTGTTGGCGGAAAAGGTCCAGTTGTAAGAGCCGATAAGCAGTAGGCGGTTGTCAATGATGGCAAATTTATTGTGCATAATATAATTGTTAGTGCTGATTCTTACTTTTATCCCCTTCTGCACTAGAAGACGGGAAACACTGTAGGTAGACTCAATCTGAGATCTGTCCAGATAAACTCTTACCTTTACTCCTCGTTTTTGGGCATCTATGAGAGGGAGGGCTATTTCCTTATCGGTGAATACATACATCGCTATATTGATAAAGGCTTCGGCCTGATTAATATTTTTTATGATGGCTTTTTGGGGATTATCCGAGAGGGAGAAGTAGACTTCGGTTTTGGCAAGAGAGATAAGAAAAAATTGGGAGACAAGAATTATCGTTAGTAAAAGAATGATAGTTAGTTTAATTTGTCTTTTATTTTGTGGCATTATTAAATTTTTCTTTTTAATTATTTTTAATAGAGCATGCCGGTGAACATCTGTCTTACTGAAAAAAGAGCTTTTATAATTAAACCACGCAAGTTTAGCTACATTATAGCAGAAATTTTAGTAAAAAAGAATGTTTTGAATTTCCATAGTTAATATTCTACAAATGTTTTGAAAATCCTGCTTTTTTGTGGAAGTTTTTAGTTTTTAGAAAAAGAAAGACGGGTCTGATGAATCAGACCCCTACCTTTGAGAATGCCGCGCTTTCTTCGAAAGCTCGCATTGACAGAGAGGAAGCA
>Ga0307378_10006366_pt1 | contig 16195 bp, 20 predicted proteins | sample UN1MG_FD_202238 | JGI IMG/M metagenome (GOLD analysis project Ga0307378, IMG submission 202238) | Soil microbial communities from Risofladan, Vaasa, Finland - UN-1 | ecosystem: Environmental > Terrestrial > Soil > Coastal area > Acid sulfate soil | place: Finland: Risofladan, Vaasa | collected... | reverse complement strand
TTACGCCGTCTATGATTTCAGTAATGCTCAGGTCTGCTTTGCCGTGTGTGTACCACATCTCATAGGTAGTGCCATTGGTGATAACCCAAGCATCGGCGACATACTTCTGGCTGTCCAGGGTAACCGGATATTTAAGTGTAACTTCACCGTATTTTGTCCAAGTCACTGCTGCCTGGGCTGGTGACACCTGGCTAGCAAGCGGGACAAGAATAAAACTTAAGCCAAAAATTATGGCTACCGCCACTGCTACCAGCTTTTTATCCCACTTCATAGCTCTACTCCTCTGTGACAAGAAGAGAGTATTGTCCTCCTCATTTAGAGGTTCCAGCCTTCATTTTTTACTCACCAAGTCCAGGGCTTGATGACAGGAGTGTCTTTTTATGCTAATATATAGTATATTACTTTTTACAGAATTGTCAAGTCAGGGACTTGACAAGAGTGTCTTTTTTGTGCCAGTATTTTTAAAGTAAGAGGGAAGAGAAAATGATTACTACAGTAACTACGGTAACCACAGTAACTGCCTTAGCGGCGATGGGTTTAACTGCTGCGGTAAGTATAGCTGGTGCAGTTGTTCTTGTGCTCTTTCTAGCCACCAAGGAAGTAGCTGGTGTCAGGGGCTCTAGCTTTCCGCTGCGTTTAACCAAGTCGCTAAATGTCGGCATTCTGCCGTTGGTGATGGCATTTGCCGTTATAGTTGCCCTAACAATTACCGAGGTGCTAGCCTAGAGAAAGAAGGGAACTACCAGATATAATAGCGAATTAGTTATGCCGTGAGCCAGGGTCACTCCAAAAAGTGACCCTGTTTTTTTAACCACCCAGCCAAAGAACAGGGCAACAGCCAAAACGAAGATAACATCAATCCAAGAGAGAAAGCCCATATGTAACACGGCAAATAGCAGGCTAACATATATTATTCCCCACCACCAGCCAAACACCTCCACTGCAGTTCGCTGAAGCACTCCACGAAAGATAAACTCCTCTACAAATCCGGTACACACTAAAAATATCAATGCCGGCAACCATATCTGCTGCCAGGTAAGCTCGGCTATCAGGGGTTGAGGGGTCAGGATAAGATATTCCGCCACGCCAAAGGCAAGCCCAGCCAACGCTATGGCGAGCTGAACCGGTAACCAGCCGAGGGTAAGTCCCACCTGCCCTGGCTTATAGCCAAGATACGCACTACCATTAGTGCTGCTACCAGTAGCGGGGCATAAATAATAGGATACCACCACATCTGGGGGATATTAGCCAGGGGCATACACAGGCTTATTATTCTTACCAGAGGCACCAGTGCCAGGGACAAAGCCAGATGTCGGTAACGATAGTCGCTGGCTAGAGATGAGTGGACTATTGCTGCTACCAGTATTATCGTGTGACAGACTATCCCCCACAGCGGTTGGACGATAACAGTGATGGTCTCAGCTCCGGTGATAGCCAGCAGATAGACTATGGGCTCCCAGTAATATTCCTTTGGTATCAGGGGATAAGCACACCACTGGCAGGCAAAATTCCTGGTTCTTTCAGTCTTCTGACCACAGTTAGGGCACTTTAGCATGGCATCACTTCAGGCAAATTATGGTTCCTACCATTCTGTCTTCTCCTTTCGGAGCGCATTTAGCCACCTATCCCTCTGCCCCTCGCCTTAATAAATTATCTACACTCCCAACTCGGAGCGGGTTCGGAGGAAGCTTATCAGGCTATCACGGGCAATCAGCCCAATAACCCTACCCTCACTTACTACCGGCATTTGGTTTATATCACTCTCATCCATCTGTTCCAGTATGCTTAGGGCATCCTGGTCAGGATGGGCTACCTTTAACTTATCAACCGGAGTCATTATCTCTCTTAGCTGAGTCGTAGCCCAATTTGGCTGGGGGACAGATTTGATATTATGTAATGTCAAAACCCCCTTTAACCTGCCCTCATCAGCTATCAAGAGACAGTGGCGGCCAATGGTAAAGATGTATCTCTGAACCACTTGAATAATGGTGATATCTGAAGGAACTACCGGGCAGTCAGAGATCATCACCTGTGAAGCAGAAAATCCGTGGAGGGCTTCATGCCATTGAAGCTGGTGATAGCTAGCTGAGGCAGCCCTCTCCAGGAACCAGCCAATAAAAGCCAGCCACAGGCCGTTAAACCAAGACCAGTCAGGTGGATGCAGGAACATAGTTAAGATACCACCAAGGATAAACAGGTAGCCTATGCCCCGCCCTATCTGAGTAGCAATTCGGGTAGAGCGTTCATAGTTACCAGTAAATCGCCAAAGGAGGGAACGGAAGACACGCCCACCATCCAGAGGAAAACCGGGAATTAGGTTGAATACAGCCAGTGCCACATTAATAAAAGCCAGCCAATAAATCATAGTGGCTATAGGCTCAGTCAGGCTCTGGTTAAAGTACCACAGCAAGCCAAAGAAGCTTCCAATCACCAGGCTGCAAGCCGGACCAGCGGCTGCCATTTTTAACTCAGCGCCAGCGCTCCTGGCTTCCCTTGTCATCTGAGCCACGCCGCCAAAGATAAAAAGGGTTATGCTTTTTATGGGGATATTATTGGCTCTGCCCACAAGGCTGTGAGCTAACTCATGGGCTAATATTGAGGCAAAAAATAACAGGCTGGTAATTATAGCCATAATCCAGTAAAGCAGTGAAGACCAGTCAGGGTAGGCCAAAGAGGTAGTTACCAGAATAAATATTATAAACCAGCTATAATGCAGTCTGAACTGTATGCCAAAGACCTTGCCTAAATTAAATGCACTACCCATTTTTTTACATCTCAGGAGATTAATCAAACGGCACAAAATATATAGTTGACGGGCTTATTGGCTAATTTGGCCGGTGCAGGCTCTCCAGGGCAACCTCTGCCGCCCGTTTTCCAGAGAGAAGCATACCACCAAAAATAGGTCCCATTCTGTGGGTGCCGCAAACAGCATTAGCCGCCATGCCAGCCACAATTAGGCCGGGATAGACTTCTTTGGTATTCTCCACTATCTTCTTTTCTGCCACCTCAGCCCACATTGACTTTTCCCCCATTACTCCACCCCCCTCTGTATTTAGCCTGCCGCCAAGCTTATTCACCACTATGTGGCAGATTTCACTGGCATGGCCGGTAGCATCTATTACCACCTTTGACCGTATAGATAAGGGGTCTACATGCAATCCGGCTAAAATAACAGCACTCCAATTCAATACCAACCCGACTATCCTGTCGTTCTCACGAGTCATCACATCCTCAATGCTCATCAAATTAAATATCTTAGCTCCAGCTTGGATCGCCTTAAAGCAAATAGCTGAGGACGCCTCAACAGAATCAGCAGTATAGTAGCCCTTTTCGTATTCTTTAGTCCTGACATTAAACTCATCTAGTATTCCCTTGGCCTCCTCTTGAACCACGATAGTATTGAACATCATCCCCCCACCAGGCATGCCACCACCCGGGCGAAGACTTTTCTCAAAAACGACCGTTTTTACCCCCTCTTTTGCCAGGTAGTAAGCTGCGGTCATGCCAGCTGGCCCGGCACCACCGATGGCCACCTCAACATCCATTGCCTGCTGGAAGTCTTCCATGAAACTTTTGGTTATCACTCTGGATATGGTCACATCATCAAGTTGCATCTACCTCTCCTTCTATTGCTGGGTGAAGCATTGGCATGTCAATTTCCCTCCCTCTGCTATCCTTTAGAAACCTTTAGGGGCTGAGATACCTAAAATTTTTTCCATTAGTGCCATAGCACAATATTCACCACACATACTGCACGCTTTTCCTGACGAGGCATGCTTACTATGAACTTGACGAGACCGCTCCGGGTCTAATGAGAGCTTAGCCTGCTCTTCCCAGTCAAGCCTCTTTCGGGCCATAGACATCTTCAAATCCCACTCAGAAGCACCCTTTACTCCTTTAACTATATCACCAGCATGGGCAGCAATGCGCGAGGCTATTACCCCCTGCTTTACATCCTCAGGGTCAGGCAGGGAAAGGTGCTCCACTGGTGTTACATAGCATAGAAAATCAGTGCCAGCAGCAGCAGCGATAGCGCCACCTATAGCTCCGGTGATATGGTCATAGCCGGCGGCAACATCAGTTACCAGAGGTCCTAACACATAGAAGGGGGCTCCCTTGCATATAGCTTTCTGTAACTGGACATTAGCTTCAATCTGATTTAAGGGGAGATGGCCTGGACCCTCAACCATTGCCTGAACACCAGCCTGCTGAGCCCGCTGTACCAACTCTCCGATAATAAGCAACTCCTCAATCTGAGCTCGGTCGGTAGCATCAGCCAAGCTACCGGGACGCAAGCCATCGCCAAGGCTCAGCGTCACATCAAATTCCCTAGCCATGTCTAATAGGCGGTCATAATACTCATAAAGAGGATTTTCACGCTCATTGTGAAGCATCCAGCCTATAATAAAAGCGCCACCGCGGGAGACGACATCGGTTATCCTTCCCTGCTGCTTGAGCCGGGCAACAGCCGACTGGGTTACTCCACAATGCACGGTTAAGAAATCAACGCCATCCCGGGCATGCTCTTCAATGGTGGCAAACAGTTCATCAATGGTCATCTTGACTATGGCGCCATGTCTATTTATAGCCTCAATCCCCGCCTGATAAATAGGCACAGTTCCTATTGGTACCGAGCTAGAGGTAATAATAGCCCGCCGAATAGCTGATATATCGCCACCGGTTGATAAATCCATAGCTGTATCGGTGCCGCAATCAATTGCCACTCGCAGCTTTTCCAGCTCAGTATCAATACTACCAAAGTCGGAGGATGTCCCGATATTAGCGTTGACCTTGGTCTTAAGCCCCTGACCTATACCGCAGGGAATAAGGTTGGTGTGTTTAATGTTAGCCGGGATTACTATCGTCCCCTGAGCTACCCCCTGCCGAATAAAGTCAACCTCAACCCCTTCAGACTCTGCCACCGCCCTCATTTGTGGTGAAATAACGCCCTGTTTTGCCAATTCCAGTTGAGTCATAGCCACCTCCCAAAAAAAATAAAACCAAGGGCTTCGGCATGACTACTAGACCCTTGGTCTAAGTTACTGCCGCTTCCCTCCGCTCGTATTACCGAGATCAGGTTCACAGGGTTGGCATCAAACCGCCTCTCAGCCGTTGAGCACCCCTAGCGGTTAAACTTACTTACCTCTCACAAGAATATAACACAGGTTCAGCTAAAATGCAAATGTATGTGCTCTAATTTGCCTCACCCTCTCCCTTACCGTATAATAATTGATGCAACGCCTAGACCAGAAACCAGTAAGCTGACCGGGTATTCGGTGACAAGCTCACTAGCCGGCAGATAAAAATTAAAGGAGGTCTGGAAAGTGGGTATTTATGAACGTTTCGGGGTAAAACCAATCATCAATGTAGCTGGTGCAATGACCCGTATGGGTGGTGCTTTAATGGAACAAGAGGCACTGGAGGCTATGAATGAGGCAGCTAAGGGGTCAGTACGTTTGGACGAGCTTGAAGCTGCAGCCAGCAAGGTTATAGCTGAGATAACCCATGCCGAAGCTGGTATCGTTACTGCTGGGGCGGCGGCGGCGCTTGCTCTAGGCACAGCGGCGTGCATTACAGGGCTTGATGTCGCCCGTATGAACCGCCTGCCCGACACCACCGGCATGGCTAACGAAGTTCTCATGGCTCAGCACCAAATAAGTGGATATGACCATTCCATCAGGGCTGCCGGTGCCAAGATAATTGATGTAGGCATACCAAATGATACCACTCTACCGGGGGAAGTCCATGTGGCTACAATATATGATTTTGAGTCGGCAATTACCGAACATACGGTAGCCATCGCCTATGCTTGCCGCCTAGGGAGTAACCCACCCCTGGAGCAGATTATCGCAGTGGGCAAGAAGTATAACATACCGGTAATGTTAGACGCCGCACTTCAGGTGCCACCGGTAGAAAACCTGCACAAGTTTATTGATATGGGGGCTGATTTAGCTGCCTTCAGTGGGGGCAAGGGCATCAAGGGACCACAAGCCAGTGGCATATTATGCGGACGCCGTGATTTAATTGCGGCTGCAGTTTTACAAAACTTAGATATGGCTGGGGACACCTTTGATAAATGGAACCCACCACCATCCCTCATTCCAAAGGAAAAACTTCGCGGTAAGCCTCAGCACGGGGTCGGTCGGGGTATGAAGATAACTAAGGAAGCCATCATAGGCTTACTGGTTGCACTTCAGAACCTCTCTGAAGAAAAGTTTGTAAAGAAGGCAGAACAATTAAGGCTGTTGCTAGAGGGCATTGCGGCGCGCCTTCACGGAGTCGCCGGGGTTGAGGTAAGAATGACCGAAGATTATCCTGGGGCATTCCCTGTGCTTGAGGTAAAACTGGACGAATCAAAAATAGGGCGAAGTGCGACTGAGGTGGCACAAAGATTAAAGGATGGTGACCCCCCTATCTACACCAGAGAACGATATTTACACAAGGGCTTGGTTATCATTCACTCCATTAACTTGCATAAAGAGATAGCCGATATAGTTGGTCAAAGGTTGTATATGGCAATTACCAGTTAAAAAGAGACGAAGTATAGGAGGTTTTACTATGAGAAAAGAGGTTATCATTATGCCTAATACTGCTGAGAGTCCTTTCTCGTCAGCAGTAAGAGCCGGGGGCTACATCTTTGTATCAGGTAGCGTTGGACATATAGATAGTGAGGGCAAGGAAGTCAAGGGGATAGAGGCTCAGACCAGACAATGCCTGGAGAGCATGAAACAGGTTTTAGAGGTAGCTGGCTCGTCATTAAGTAATGTGGTGAAAGTAACCGTTTTCTTAGCCAAAGCTGATGACTGGTCCAAGATGAATGAAGTATATAAAAACTACTTCCCGGTAGACCGACCGGCGCGCACAGCAGTGATAGCTAGCTTGATAAATCCCGAGATGCTCATTGAAATAGAATGCATTGCCATCCAAGCTTCGTGACAGCCAAGGCAAAGGGTCTGCCGAAAAGGGGCTACTAACTAAATTAGGTTGATAAATAAGCTCATCAGTAGTAAAATATTCTCAGAAGACTGAGGCAAAGTGAGGAGGAGAATATGGAAAGTGGAACGTGGAAGGTTAAGACTGGGCTAGCTCAAATGTTGAAGGGTGGGGTGATTATGGATGTAATCAACGCCGAGCAAGCCAAGATTGCCCAAGAGGCAGGTGCCTGTGCGGTGATGGCGCTGGAGAGGGTGCCAGCCGATATTAGGGCTATGGGTGGTGTAGCTCGTATGGCTGACCCAACGATTATTGAAGCCATTATGAAAGCAGTTTCTATACCGGTAATGGCTAAATGCCGCATAGGTCACTTTGTTGAGGCGCAAGTACTAGAGGCTCTTGGTGTAGACTTTATTGATGAATCTGAAGTTCTTACCCCGGCTGATGAAAGTAACCATATCTGGAAGCACGACTTTAAGGTTCCTTTTGTCTGCGGTTGCCGTGACCTGGGTGAAGCCCTGCGACGCATTGGTGAGGGGGCAGCTATGATTAGAACCAAGGGAGAAGCTGGCACGGGCAACATTGTAGAAGCAGTGAGGCACATGCGAGCAGTAATAGGTGGCATCCACCGACTGATAAACACGCCTCAGGAGGAACTGATGGCACAGGCTAAGGAAATGGGGACACCCTTTGAGCTGGTAGCGGAGATACATAGAACAGGAAAGCTACCGGTGGTTAACTATTCGGCTGGTGGAGTGGCTACTCCAGCCGATGCTGCGTTGATGATGCAATTAGGCGCTGAAGGCGTTTTCGTTGGCTCAGGTATATTTAAATCCAGCAACCCCGAGGTTAGAGCCAAGGCTATTGTTAAAGCGACAACCCACTACCAAGACCCTGAAATCATAGCTGAGGTTTCTAAGAACCTAGGGGAAGCTATGCCCGGGTTGGATATAAAGCAAATCCCGGCTGAGGAATTGCTGGCATCTAGAGGGTGGTAATATGAGAATAGGTGTCCTTGCTGCGCAAGGAGCCTTTGCCGAACATATAGCCATATTGCACCAACTAAAGGTAAAGGTTACGCCCGTCCGCTTGCCCGCAGAACTTGTCGGGCTGGACGGGCTAATTATTCCTGGTGGTGAAAGCACCTCTATTAGCCGTTTGATGCTGGATTATAATCTGGCAAGTGAGATAAGAAGTCTGGCTAAAAATGGACTACCCATATTCGGAACCTGTGCCGGTATGATACTTCTAGCCAAAAGAAATTCAGCTTTAGATGCAGAACCTCTGGGAGTAATGGACATGACCGTCAGACGTAATGCCTTTGGCAGGCAAAGGGATAGCTTTGAGACTGAACTGTCAATACCTGTGCTGGGGAAAAAGCCCTTTCCCGGTGTATTCATTCGAGCCCCAGTAATTGAGCAGGTAAATAGTGAGGTGGAAATACTGGCTAGATTAGCTGACGGCACCAGCGTGGCTGTCAGGCAAGGGAAGCTACTGGCTTCTGCTTTTCACCCCGAGTTGACTAACGACCTGAGATTTCACCAATATTTTCTGGATATTGTGGCAGGAGGTACTACATAGTTATTGGGGGATAGCTTTGCAAAAGGTAATTACAGATGACCTAGACGCTTTACTTGACATTTTACCGCCACATATTCACCAGCCGTTATGCCAACAAGCGGACATTAGTGAATTATTAGAAGTAGTCCTGGACCTGGGTCGTCCTCCGGAAGCCCGCTTTCCCCAGCGGGAAGTAATATTAAACCCTCAGGAAGTCAGCCAAGAAGACATTGATTATGTAGCCTCCCGCATCAGTAGCTTCGGGGACGATAATCGGGCTGGAATTGAGCGTACTCTGCATCGCATCTCAGCTATCCGCAACCGCAGGGGGCGCATTGTCGGGCTTACCTGCCGCGTGGGCAGGGCTATCTTTGGCACCATAAAGGTTATTGAAGACCTTATCCAATCAGGCAAAAGCGCCTTACTATTAGGTCGGCCGGGGGTAGGCAAAACAACGATGCTACGCGAGGTAGCCCGAGTGCTAGCCGATGACCTCAAGAAACGGGTTATTATTGTTGACACCTCAAATGAAATTGCTGGCGACGGCGATATTCCCCACCCAGCTATTGGGCACGCCCGACGGATGCAGGTAACCACTCCCACCAGGCAACACATGGTAATGATTGAAGCCGTAGAGAACCATATGCCCGAGGTAATAGTTATTGATGAAATCGGCACCGAGCTTGAGGCTCAGGCGGCTCGAACTATCGCTGAGCGCGGGGTTCAACTGGTTGGCACCGCTCACGGTAATACACTGGAGAACCTGATGATGAACCCTACCCTGTGCGACCTTATTGGCGGTATCCAGACAGTAACCCTGGGTGATGAAGAGGCAAAGCGGAGAGGCACACAGAAGTCCATACTGGAACGTAAGTCGCCGCCTACCTTTAATATTGTTGTTGAAATCCAGGACTGGGACAGGGTAGCTATTCATTCTGATGTCGGCGAGGCGGTGGATGCTATCCTGCGTGGTCAACCGATAATCACAGAGACCCGTTGGCTGGATGAGACAGGAAAGGTCAAGATAGAAAAGGAAGCGCCAATCATTGCCACCAAAAAACCGACTAAGGGCAAGCAGTTGGCTAAGGTAAATGAGATATGCAAGCTCTATCTTTTCGGCATAAACCGGGGACGGCTAGAGCAGACAGCCAAAGCGATGCAATTGAGTCTGGATATAGTTAACAACCTAAGTGATGCCAGCCTGTTTATAACTTCTAAAAACTACTACCGCCGAAAGCCACAAAAGGTTAAGGATGCCGAGGTATCGGGAATCCCCATCTATGTCCTTAAAAGTAACACGCCACCTCAAATCAGGCAATTGCTAAATAATATCTACTCTACAGAGGCTAGAGATAAGTCAGACTCCTTTAAGCTCGCCCTGGGTGAAGCAGAAAAAGCCATCAGCCAGGTAAAGGGGGGGCAAGAAGAGGTAGAGCTCAGCCCTCAGAGCGCATATATCCGGCGCTTGCAGCACCTGCTAGCCGAACGAAACAACCTAGCTTCAAAAAGTCTAGGCAAAGACCCCGATAGACGGGTGAGGATTTATAGGGAAAAGATAAGTTAATATAATGCTCAAGACAGGATAAGTTAGCAATGTCAATATGCCTTATTCAACTTCTGAAACAACAGGGAATGCCAATTATCGCTGTTTTTCTCACACTAGCAGCGCTAGGTTTCTCAATCTTTGGCACAATTTATTCCAACTTAATACACAACGCAGAAATGGCCGAAGGTAATGCACTTCAGCCTAATGTGATATTACAAGCTTACTGGCTTAAAGCTTCGCGTCGCTTTAGAGGCCTAGCAAGGTCACGAGCATATTCAGCTAATTTGTGTTTTTGGAGCTTGTTACTTATCATCATCACATTAATACTGTTCTTCACACCACTAAGAATTCCCTGCTTAGTTACCTTCATAATAGCAGGAGTATTTTTAGTTATAGCACTAATCGTGGCAAAGCGTCTTTGTGGATACAAAAAGTCTAGTAAGCTAGAAACCAAAAGGGATGGCAAGCTTATTAATTGCTTCTTATGGTGCAGATGCTGGCCCATAAATCCAGATGTTCCAAGATTAACTGAAGATTGCTGAGGAGCAGTTATTCATGTCTCTATTTATTACCTTTGAGGGGGGGGAGGGGTGTGGCAAGAGTGTCCAATCCAGAACGCTCTACAGGAGGCTATTACAGCTAGCTATTCCGGTAATTCTGACCTATGAACCGGGTGGGACCCGGCTGGGTAAGAAGCTCAGTCGCTGGCTAAAGTGGGCTCAGGATGCAAATATATCACCATTGACCGAGCTACTGATGTTTAATGCCTCCCGCAGCCAGTTAGTAACTGAAGTAATCCAGCCTAGCTTAAAAGAGGGGAAAATCGTTATCTGCAACCGTTATGCTGACTCAACCACTGCCTATCAAAGCTATGGGCGAGGGCTGGATTTAGAAATAGTCAAGGCAATTAATAATACTGCCACTCAGGGGGTAAAACCCGACCTGACAGTTCTGCTGGATATGCCGGCAGAGGCAGGGCTTGCCCGTAAAAGAGCCAAAAAGCAAGACCGCTTTGAGGGGGAGGATATAAGCTTCCACCACAGGGTGAGACAGGGCTATCTCAAGCTGGCAGCCAGTGAGCCCAAGCGGTGGCTGGTAATTGACGCCACACAGAGCAAGGAGAAAATAGCTGAGACTATCTGGCAAAGGGTGAGCCAGCTGCTTTCAAGATAAAAAATTAGGAAACAATTCGTATCTGATTAGCTTGGAATTGTTTTTCATGTTATGTCAATAAGAAGGTAAAAGCTCCAAAGGGGAATTTAAATAATATGCCGAAGAAGCGGGTTGTGGTAGCCATGAGCGGGGGGGTGGACTCATCAGTGGCAGCGGCGCTACTGAAGCAAGCTGGCTATGAGGTCAGCGGTGTTTATATGGAGCTCTGGCGAGACCACAGCCTGACCATCAGTGAATTAGAGGATGCCTGCCAAGTTCTGGGTATTCCCCTCCACACCCTTAACCTTGAGGCAGAGTTCCAGAGCGCTGTTATTGACTACTTCTGCCGAGAGTATGGGGTGGGGCATACGCCGAACCCATGTGCTGTCTGCAATCAGCACATCAAATTTGGACTGCTTCTGGAGAAGACGCTGGAAATGGGGGCGGACTACCTAGCCACCGGTCACTATGCCAAAATTGAATACTCACCGAATGGCTACCGTCTGCTGAAAGCTATTGACCTGACTAAAGACCAGTCCTATTTTCTTTATACTCTAGGGCAAAAGGAACTGCAGCACCTGCTGTTGCCCTTAGGTAACCTCCACAAAGTAGAGGTAAGAAGGCTGGCGGCTGAACTGGGCTTGCCTACCAGCAGCCGACATGATAGCCAAGATGTCTGCTTCATTCCCGATAATGACTACCGGTCATTTATAGCCGAGCATATTCCTCTCAGACCGGGGGACATCGTTGACAGTGAGGGGATGGTTCTGGGTAAACACAATGGCTTAGCCCGATATACTGTAGGGCAAAGACAAGGCTTAGGGCAGGTCTCAAACCAGCGGCTATATGTGGTCAGGCTTGATGCTGGCAGTAACAGACTGGTAGTAGGCACCAAAGACCAACTTTTGAGTAACACTCTCGTGGCTGATAAGTTAACCTGGGTATTGGGGGAAGCCCCCAGCGAGCCAATTAGCATAACTGCCAAAATCCGCTACAAGTCAGCCGAGGCAGCGGCTAAACTTTACCCCAATGATGGGGTAGCCAGGGTTCAGTTTCATCAGCCTCAGCGGGCGATTGCCCCGGGGCAATCCATAGTATTCTATCAGGGGGAGGCGGTGCTGGGTGGGGGGATAATAGAAGACAGGGTAGATTGATGAGACTAAAACCATCCTTTGTTGAAGAAGAAAGGCTTGAGGCAAAAGGTTACCGGTATATTGCTGGCATTGATGAAGTCGGGCGAGGTGCCCTAGCTGGTCCAGTGGTAGCTGCAGCCGTTATTCTGCCGTGCCATATAGATGCTCCCTGGCTAAGCCAGATAAAAGACAGCAAGCAGTTGAGCCCAGCCAAGCGTGAATTTTTGTTTCCTCGCATCAATGAGGCTGCCATCTCAGTGGGTATCGGTAAGGCTGCCGCTGAGGTAATAGATAAGCAGGGGATAGTCAGGGCGACGAGATTGGTTATGAAGTCAGCTATAGACCAGCTTTCGCCATCAGCTGAGTCGCTTCTGATAGACTATATGCTCCTGCCTGAGGTGCCCTTACCCCAGAAGGGAATAACCAAGGGGGATAGCCTATGCTTATCCATCGCCTGTGCCTCAATCATAGCTAAAGTGGCTAGAGACCATTTGATGATAGAGTTTGACAGGCTATACCCTGGCTATGGGCTGGCTCAACATAAAGGCTACGGCACCAAGGAGCATATCGCCTGCCTGCACCGACTGGGGCCGTCCCCTATCCACCGCCGCTCATTCAGACCGGTTAAATACATGATTAAGGTCGTTTAGCAACCTATCTCCCCGACCCCCTTCCCTTAATAAGGGAAGGGGGAGTGTAGGTAAGAGAGGGGCTTCGCCCCTCTCTATAGCACCTTTCTTAGCCCTACAAGCTTTCCTATTGACATAGAGATACCGGCTAGCAGCCATTTTAGTAGGTTGAAGTAAGGCGGTCAAGTGTCTAGCACTTGGCCGCCTTCTTTTTTACTCCAGACCCCATGGGTAAAGAAGCGGGGAATAAATGAATTGGCCCGGTAAGGCTGAGTGGGCTAAGCAAAGAGGTTTATATGCCACTACCCGGCCCAAGTAGTAGCAACATAGAGCGGAGGAACATTCCGTGCTAGACAATAGCACATCAGTTCTCAACAGTCGAGAGGAGAAAAGGCGGGAATGAGGGTTGCTGAATTGTCGGATTGCTCAGGGGAGCCATTGGTCCGATGTCAGCTTTAAATTTTACCAAAGAATCCTGAACACCATTTGCGAATACCCATTGACGCCATAGCAGACGGAAAGGAGGTTAAGACTGATACCGTACTCGTGGCTTGAAAAGTCAAAAGCCCAGCCGGCCGAGCTGGGCATTGTAAGTTCGCCTCCTACTTGGGGTAGAGCCACAGCAACGGTGCGTGAACTAGAGGTAGCTAGACCTGCTATAAAGGTCTTACAGGTGGCCATGTGGCTCTCGGCGAAAACGGTGACAGAGGAAGTAGCCTAGTCATGGGGAGTCGAAGTTCATCTGCAAAAGGAGATGGAATTCCCGGCAGGAGCTCGGTACTTATGAGATGTACAGTAAGGTGGGGTAGCTTGCGGACTTAAAGGGGAACAGACATTTGGGGGTATGGCAAACCACATATGGTAAACGATGTGGCAAACGATATGGTAAGCGACATAGCAAACCATAGGGCAATCTTAAGGGGATAGGCAGAATGTCAAAAGGTAAGAGGAAGACGCCATCTAGGATCAGATATGAAGAAAGCCATCCGACAGTAAGCTGTCGGATTACCAAAGAGATCTACAATCGTCTGCGAGACATGAAAGAGAAAGAGGGGGTGAGTTTCGCTGACATTCTCAAGATAGGCCTGGGGATTCTTCAGGTAAAAGCCAAAAAAGAGGAGAGGGCCTATTCCAAGGGATACAACGACGGATACCGTAAAGCTGAACTGGAGTTCAAGGTCACCTACGTCTGCAACGTTTGTGGGAAGCCTATTGTGGTAAATACAAGAGATGAAAAAGAGGCGATCAAGCAGTACATGGAAGACGGCGGTTGGGGCCATAGGGAGTGTCATGAGCAAGAATGAAAGGGCTCCTTTAGCTGAGGAGAAGTGGCGCAACCGATACTGGCCGAAAACGAGCAAGAAGTCCTGGGCGGTGTTTGGAGTTAAACAATGACCAAGGCCTATTTGGAACTCGACGATGTGAAAAGACTCGAAAGAGCAGCAACTTGTTTACGGGACAGACTGCTTATCAGGGTCCTTTTCCATCTAGGTTGCCGCGTCAGTGAGGCTCTGGCTTTGACGGTTGAAGACGTGGACTTCGACCATGGCACAATTAGCATCAAACATCTCAAAGCCCGACTGAAGCTGTCCTGCACCGGGTGCGGGCAAAGGCTTGGCAGAAGTCATGCATTTTGCCCCAGCTGCGGCGGCGAAATCGAGAAGGCTCAAATCGCGCAGCAGGAACACCACCGACAGAGGGTGCTGCCTGTTGACAGTGAGACTTTGAGCACGCTCAAAGTCTATATCCGCCGTGGCGGTCCGGTTCTTCGCGATGGGAAGAGGCTGATTTTTGGTATTAACCGCCATCGAGCCTGGCAAATCGTCAAAGAATGTGCCGAAAGGGCAGGCCTACCAAAGCTGGTAAATCCTGAGACTGGAAGAGTCCACAATGTGAGCCCGCATCGCCTGCGCGATGCTTTTGCGGTTCACGCGGTGAAGCTAAACGATTCTGGAGACGGTCTACGACTCCTTCAAGAGCACCTTGGTCACCAAAGCTTTAATACGACAGCCCGGTATCGCAAGGTAGGCGGCAAAGAACTCCGTGACTGGTATCAAAGACTATGGGGGAAGAAAGGCTCATGAGCACTTGGTCTTGGCTGAAGGAGAAGCAGAGTGGTTGAGCTGCTGAGGCCGGCCAGGGGTGGGTTCTTGCGCCCCTTCGGCTGCGGCTGGTTTATCCGTGAGTTTCTACTGGGTCACGGGCCGAATGGGTCACCGAGGATAGACCCCGATGTCGGCGCTCCTCAGGCCGATATATTCCACCACTACAAACTGGCACTGATGAAAGCCACGGCACTGGATAGAGCTACCAGAGTTGAGGAGAAGCACGCCCGGCGGGAGAAACGGCCAATCAACCCCGATAATATTGACAGGCTTGCCGAAAAGTATCTCGCTCGTATGCCGTATAAGGCTCAAGGTTGCCGTTTCCATAGTTTTGTGGTTTATTTTTCGACCATTCAAAGGTTGGGGTGGGTAGAGGCGACGGGTCGGGAAGAGGCGACGGGTCGGGAAGAGGCGTCAGCCTTCCAAGACCACTATCCACCCGGTCCGCCACGAAGATATTTTCGCCTGACAGCAGCAGGTAGAGCTGCAAGTGACGACGCCTGGTCAAACCCCCATGTTGCTCTTTATGGCAAGGAGTAATCGAAGTGTCCCTTGAAGAACAATGTGCAAATGACCAGGAGCTTCTTGGCTTTCATAAAAAGAAACTCTTGGAGCCAGGATGGGCTGGAGAGTTGGATACTGTTGAGCTGGCATATATTAAGTCGCAGCTCAGGCAGTCACCCTTGCTCAAACGGCGGTGGGGGTTTCGCCCTTCAGCCAAGAGACTCTCAGAGAGCCACATACGGGCTGTCGCCAGAGATAGTCTTGCCGCAAACAGATAGCCAGTTTTAGCTTCAGTTGCCAAAGGGCAAAAGTCATTCAAGTAGTTAGATACTCAAAAGCATTTATACCTTTTGCGGGAAGATACGAAAACTGGCTTCTCAAGTTGTCACATACGCTCTACTGATGCCAGCCTAACCCTTAAGTAAGTCCTCTTGCCCTGTCGGGTAAGAGGACTTCTTTTTTGCTTCAAAAAATGCACCGTGAAAAATATCATGAAAATATAGGTTCATTCCGTTAATGCACATTCGTTCCTTTTGTTTAATAATGATGTTGTAACTTTAGCACCTTAACAAAAACCACTTACCTCAAAAAGTTCTAGGGCGAGTCCGAACCTTAACTTACCGCAATTCTGGG
>Ga0307378_10006364_pt1 | contig 16201 bp, 32 predicted proteins | sample UN1MG_FD_202238 | JGI IMG/M metagenome (GOLD analysis project Ga0307378, IMG submission 202238) | Soil microbial communities from Risofladan, Vaasa, Finland - UN-1 | ecosystem: Environmental > Terrestrial > Soil > Coastal area > Acid sulfate soil | place: Finland: Risofladan, Vaasa | collected... | reverse complement strand
CGACGATGATTGGGAAGACGTCGTAGCGAAGGCGGCCGGCATCGAGAAACCAGCGGATGCATATCCGGACGAAGGCGACCATTCTCTGGAAGCAGAGGCAATTCGCGTCAAGTGTAATGCGTGGTTTGTCGCGAAGTGGAAGGCTGTCGAAGCGTTCTGGTCCGTCGATGTCGGCTTTCATTGCTCGTCCGACGATCCGATGTGGTACGTGGCTGTAAAGCGTCTTCGCTGGATTGCGAGACGTGGATATCCGGAGAAGATACCATCCGACCTCGGGAATCCAACGTCCACCGAGATGAATGACATGCGCAGACTCGTCGGTATCCTCGGATGTAAATGGGAAGAGCCGACGTGGTGGCTAGTATCTTTGTGGGGATAGGGAAGCAGCGAAGTTCCGGTTGACCCGAACTACTGCGAGGACTGCGCGCACTGCGAAAGAAAGGACGGACAGATGAACAACATACCTAGATGGTTGCTTGTGTCCTTAGTGATCATAATCTCATCGTTCTTCTTCTTCTGCATGGGAGGCGCCGTCGGATGCTGGACTGGCAGTCCTACCATCCTCGACACGCGCGACAAGCATCCGACTCGAATCGAGTGGTACGGGACGGTCTGGGTGCCGGCAGCTGAAGAGGAGGTGACAGAGTGAGCAACGTCACCATCACCGAGAGAGGATGGGCAGCGCACTTCATCTGCCGACAGCGATGCCGATATAGGAGAAACACTCTCATCGTAGGACCGGGAGGCCGGTTCATCGTCTCGTCGGTCGGGAATATGTGGACTGACGACAAGATGGAGACGATAGGCGCAGGTGGCCGGTACTACGAGACGATGGTCTGGACTGTAGCCGAGGAAGGACCGTATCTCGAAGTCAACGTGCAGGTCAGCAACTACGACGGAGAGTGGTCCATCTGCGCTGACAAGCCGGGAGACTTGCCGGTCGACGTGGATAACGTCGCAGACAAGATTCACGACGATACCGTAGCATTCTACGCGAAGATGGTAGAGAAGGAGGTGATAGAGTGAAGACGATCATCGTGAGCATCGTGATTTGTTGGTTCGTTGTTGGATTTGCATCTGCGACTTTAGGAGATGGTGCGTATTACGACCACTACGGCAAGCGGGCACCGAGGTGGTTGCGCGTGCTGTCCGTTCTCGGTGGACCTCTGTGTATCGTCGTCGGTGTGCTGCTGGCTCCCATCGACAGCATCAAGTGGATGCTGCGGTCGGTTGAAGCAGATGAAGAGGAGGAAAGCAAGTGAGTGACACCGTCCGAGAAAGAATCCATCTGAATCTGACAACGTTCGATTTTGACGGTTCGATAGAAGAGGTCGTCAAGAGGCTGATGGATACACGCGACTTTGCGAATCTGCGCGGCTACTCAAACGTATCCATGGAGGTCGCGGCGGAGGACGACTACGACGGACCACACATCGAAGTGTCGTTCTACGGAGACCGTCCGAAGACAGACGATGATATCAAGAAGGAAGCCGACGCGAAGGATGCCAAGATACGCGTACTGCAGAATCAGTTGAAGTATATCAAGGAGCAGTTGAAGAAAGAGGAGGTGACGTGATGCGCGAGCGAGACATGCTCTGGTCGGGATTCGTGGTCGGTCTAGCCCTAACGGCTATCCTTATAGTTATAGTAGGCATCGGCGCCATCATACTTAGTAACCGAGTCCTCGTCACCGAGTGGCGCGACGTTTCCGTGCCGCATCAGAGCGCGACTTTTAGCGTTCCGAGGCGCGTGATGCACCTCGGAGTCGAGTACGATTGCACGCTGTTAGATTCTCTCGGTGACGTTCCGATTGACAAGGATCACGCGCACGTGCACGTGCACGACTGGTCCAAGACGCTGAACGCATCACCGGTGTCGGGAGCTGAGTGCCTGGACTGTGGGGAGGTAGCAGAATGAACATGCTGGAGACCGTGGAGACCGTGCTGGACACGTCGCACACCGTACTAGACGCGCTCGCCGCGCGCGAGTGCTCTCCAATGCTGATCGTCGTCTGCGGATCGCACACATACGGCACCTCCACTCCGGAGAGCGACGTGGACGTCAGAGGAGTGTTCATGCCTCCGTGGAAGGCGCTGGTCGGACTAGATGACATCGGGACGCTCTCTTGTGAGCCGGACGCGGTCATGCACTCAGCTCGGAAGTTCGTCGGCCTGTGTGCAGGTGGGAATCCGAACATCCTCGACTGGCTCTTCGTGCCGGACGATTGCGTGACATACATGTCAAACGAGTTTCGTCGGATCGTCTGGTCGCGGAGGCGCGAGTTCCTCTCTCGTGAGATGCACATGCGCTTCGCAGGATACGCGCGCGGGCACCTGCAGAAGCTGCAGCACGGGAAGACGCGCGAGACGGGCGCCAAGCGTGCGGAAGACATCGCCGAGCACGGCTACTCGACGAAGAATGCCATGCACCTGATCCGGTTGGCGAGGATGGGTTGCGAAGTGCTGGAGACTGGCGAGTACAACGTCCGCCGGCCGGACGCCGACGAGCTGCTGTCGATCCGGCGTGGGGAGTGGACGCTGAATCGTGTGCTGGCCGAAGGCGACGCGCTGCTGGCGAGGATGGCCGCGGCCGTGGTGCGGAGTCCACTGCCGGAACACGTGGACCGGGATGCGGTCTCGGAGATGCTGGTGGAGTTGACGCTGGCGGTGAGAGGAGTGAAGTGATGCTGCTGATCCTGCTGTCTTTGTCTGTTTGCGGTTTGGCATGGATGATCGTGGCGCTTACTCGCGACTCAGACCATTACTACGCTAGCAAGGGATGGACTCCGGTCTTCGTGATACTCACCTTTGTGTTGGCGATGCTATTCGGAACGGTGTACTTCTCTCCGAAGTCAAGCGACGACGTGCAGTGCAGATCGTTTCAGATGCCACTGCGCGCGCTCCGCATGACGATGTCTACAGACGGAGTGAGTGGAACGTTCTTTCTCGGGTGCGGATCCGTTTCGGGCGGAGGAGATAACCGATACTTCTGGTGGTACGAAATGGACGGAAATCGCGCGGCGTACAAGCGTGCTCCGCACGACAGAGTCTACCTAGTAGAGGATGGCGGATGCTACGTCGAGTACCACGTGGAGCAGACCAGATTTTCTTTGTGGGACGGAGCAACGAGATGCTGCTACGGCCTAGACCGAAAACGTAGGACGATACTCCACATTCCTGTGGGAAGCATCTTGGAGGCGTGGGAAGTGCAGTAGTCTATTGAGATGAAGTGCTAGAGGAGGTCGTCGCGGAGTCGCTGCTATTGAGAGGAGCGAAGTGATGCGCAGCAAGCTGATGAAGCCGGAGAAGAGATGCAAGGCGTGTAGCACTGTCCTGGAGCGAGCGAAGTACGAGGAGGTCTGCGACGAGTGTGAGGGAATGCTGCTAGACGACTGGTTGACGGTAGACGTGTTCTTCGCAGACGATAGCAAAGACGCCTGCGATCTCGTCTTCTGCTCGTGGGATTGCACGCTCAAGAATCTCTCGAAGCGAAGAGGAGACGACTACTTCACAGTGTTGCCATATGTGCACCACGATGTAAAGGGAAAGACCGGCGCCAAGTCGTTCTGGAAGGCCGTGCGAGAGTTCGGGAGGAAGCAGCGGTGACGCCGGCGTCAAGTAGCGTTGGCGATGTAGCACGCTGCGTGGCAAAGATGGATGCTTCGGTGTGCTGATGTGAATGGTTTTTTCTCAAGAAAGTACTTGCTTTCTGCATGACTATCGGCTATGATGCGCGCGAGGTGTGAAGGTCGGGAGAGTGCACGGAGAGACGGAATACCCCGATGCTCCACAGGTACGTCAGCCCAAGACGCCGGACGAGGAGGAGTAGACCATGCTTACAGAACTACGGTTCAGTTTAGACGATCTCAACAAGAACGACTTGATGGTATACTGCAAGGAGAACTTCGCACCAGACGAGTCTTGCAGTGAGTTGTATCTGGAAGAGTGGGCTAGGCTAAACGGATGGGTACTGCAATCGGACTTGGATGAAGCCAAGGAAAGGATAGCCGAACTGGAAAAGGAGATTGCAGATGTCTAGCGGGAATTCGAGCAGCGGAGGAATCGGCTTCAGCACGGCGCTGCTCATGATATTCATCGTGCTCAAGCTCGTAGGTGCCGTCGACTGGTCGTGGTGGTGTGTGTTGTCCCCGTGTGGATATCGTTCGCGTTCTGGTTCGTCGTGTTCGGAGTCGCGGCGTTGGTGAATGGAGGTCATCGATGATGCACGCAGCCAGATGTCTGTGTGGCCCAAAGGATGGCGAGATGTTCTCGTATCAGGGAGAATCCTTCATCTGGATAGATTGGCACGAAGACCCAAGCAGTCGCGCTGCGGACGGCTACGTCATGGTCAGGCACGAGTATCGCTTTCAGACGCTCGTGCTGTTGGACGGGTCCCCGTACGATTGCTGGGTGTACGCCGGCGTCATTGGGACGCCGGCTCATGGAGAGGCGAGTCTTTCGGCTCGCCCGAGAGAGGAGACGCAGATGCAGATGAAGCCAAGAGCGAGGGTCGAAGCCGTGGTCGTCAGGATGCAGAAGCGCGACGCGTGCGGAAACGAGGTCCGCGCAGAGAAGGAGCTCATCAAGGTCGACCTCGGGTACGTGGTCGGGACGCAGCCGATGCGCGAGGACGTGCTCCGGATGCCGGAGGTCGTCAAGGCGTGCATGGACGGCGACGTCGCCATTCCCGGCTCGGAGCTGGAGGTGGCGTTCGCGCGAGTGAACTTTTGCATGTGAAGACGAGAAGACTGGTCTGGTAGTGCCGACTGGTCTGGTGGTGCCGGATGACATTGCACGTACGCTGTTGGATGGTCAGCGACGTGTGATGGACGCTAAGACGTTTGCAAGCGAGTACTATAGTTATCTTTGGCAGTCGAAAAATGTGAACGACCCGCATGTATCGTTCACTACGGAGGCGTTCGGTGTCAAGACTGGTCGAGAGCACTGCGTACCGAAGGTCCCCGTCCGGCGTAGAGGACCGTGGCACGGGGACGGAACCGATTGGGAGGATTGGCACGACGGCGTCTACCACAAGAGGAACCTCCGCGGTCATCCGTACCGTGTCAAGAATGGCGTCTTGGAGTATCTCAGCTGGCGCAATGAATGGCGCAAGGCTTGCGTCATCGACGGTCTCAACGGCGTCGAACTCCACGCTCCGAAGGGCTACGACGGTCCAGTGCCGGAGGGATGCGTGTGGTTGGAGGAAACACTCAAGCCCGGCGACAGGGTGAGGCTGCTTGGAGACCCGTGCATAGCCAAGACATTCGGCGAGCATTGCCTGAGATGTGTAGGCAAGTCGGGAACGGTACGAGTTCGCGCAGACGAAGACGAAGATGTCGGGGTCGAGATGGACAAGGACCTCTGTCACACCGGATTGTGCTGGTGGTCCACCCGCCTCTGTGATCGGATCGTCGAGGAGGAGCCTAGCTGCGAAACGTGCGACCATGTCAGCTGCAGCCATGGATGCTGCAACGGTGACGGATGGCAACCCGGCCACGAGAAGCCCGACGCTCACGCTGGCCTCGTGCCGGTGAGGCGAGGTGGGCCGTGGTGACGGTGAAAGGAGAGACGCAGATGAACATGTTGACGAAGGTGGGGTTCGTGGTCAGGCAGAAGGAAGAGAAGGATGCGGATGGCAAGGTCACGGTGCCGGAGGTGGTACTGTTCCACGGTAACCTGCGCCGTGCCGTGGCCGAAGACACTATCGGGATCGGCATAGAGGGGTCGCTGGTCGTCGGCGCGCTGCCGACCCGCGAGGAAATCCTCCGCATCCCGGCGGTGTACGAGAAGACGAAGGACGTCGTGTCCTCGAAGCTGGAGGTCCTCGTTTGCGAGGAGAGGTTTCGCTTCGCATAGCGCGCTCCCGCCGAACGGCGGGATGATCGTGCCAGGCGCATTCGCGGAGGCTCTGCTGAAATGGCAGCGCGACATGATAGACAGGTGGACGTTCGCCGATGAGTACTACGACATGCCGTGGCCGCTTCCGAGTGATCCGCACGTGTCGTTCACCACGAAGGCACCTACCTCGCCGACATTGCTGGCGAGGCGAGGCGGTCCGTGGGAGCACGGCGGTACCGTATGTGAGATTCATCGGGGCGGCAGGTGCATCGGCTACTGCAAGCACGGATACCGCCTGCGCAACGGACGCCTGGAATTCCTCCGCATAGATGGCACGTGGGGTATGTGCGCCGGCTTCGGCACGCAAGGCCTAGACGGCATCGAGATTCGCGTGCCGAAGGACTACTCCGGTCCGGTTCCGGAGGGATGCAGGTGGGCGGACGAGACGCTATACCGCTGCCGGTCGTGCGGAAGGCTTTACTCCGACCTGGAACGGAAGTCGCTGATCGCAGGGAAGTGCGTCTGCGGCGGTCCATCGCCTTTCATAAAGATCGTGCAGACGCCGGCCGTCGCTCACGAGTTCGATGTGGGGGATAGGGTGCGCGTCGCACCTGGCGGGCGCTCCGGAACGGTCGTGTGTGTAGTCTCCACCAGTGTGCTGCGCGTGCGGTGGGACGAGACCGGAGTAGAAAATACCCTCCATCCGGATGTGGTTAGTATCGTCCCAGCATCTGAAGACCCTCTACCACGCAAGGAAGGCGTGATCGTCTACGAGGTGACGGCGGAGGAGTTCAACGAGGGACAACATCCCAGCGCGCATCATCGCTACGTGTCCGAATGCTACTGGAGTGCTAGAGGCGTTGGTGTACGAGGTGGGCGTATCCACTGGGGATCATTACGCAACTTGTTGAGTGATGCCAAGTCAGGAGAGACGTGGATCGTCTGTCGAGAATGATCGCAACTTCAAAAGTTTAGTAATAGTCATCTAGCCGGGCGCAGCCTCGGTGAGAGCCGATAAACGTGTTGAAGGGATACAGCGATGGCAAAGAAGAAGGCAAAGAAGAAGGCAAAATCTCGGAAGCACAGGAAGGCTGCGCCCGGCGACCCCAACAAGACATACAAGAAGCAGGACCTTCGGTTCAAGCCGGATGGCTCGTTCGCAAAGGGAGGATGCCCCAATCCGTACGGTCGCCCGAAGGGATCGCTCAGTTTCAAGAACGCATATGAACGGTCGTTGCGGCGCTTGGTCAAGAAGGGCATGACGCGGACGAAGCTCGACGAGATCGTGGACTCGCTCGTCGACCAGGCACTCCGGCAGGCGTTCAAGGATCGCATCGCCTTTGCCAAGGAGGCGGCCGACCGAGTCGACGGCAAGCCGGCGCAGACGCTTCACGTTGACGAGCGCAAGGTGGATCCATTCGAGGAATTGAGCGATGCCGAACTTCGTGCTATTGCTGAATGCAGCGACGTGGCCGACGATACCAAAGAGGGTGAGGAGACTTAGACAACCATGACCGAGGGGCGAGACCTCGACGCACTGCAAGCCGGGATCGTTGCACTCAAGAAAGACTACAACGCCGTCGTGCGCGAAAACCTAGACCTGCTCGGTGAGTAGTGCTCTATGCTGGTGGAGGGCGAGATGACACGCAACAGGATGATCGAGATAGTTGAAAGAGAGATGTGCAAGAACGGAAGCCGCCTCACTGCGGACACACCCACGTGGAATGCTGTCACGGTCGCGCGCGACTCCGAACATGAGGACGGATGCTTGACGAGTCTTCTTCGTGGAGTATACGATGAAGGCGCCGAGGCCGCACGTAAGGAAGGCTACGATATGGCGAGGTTCAGGAAGAGGCCGGTGGTCCCGGAGGCGTCTAGGTGGTGGAAGAACGGAGACCATCCGGATGATGGAAGCGTCGACGTAGAGACCGGGGGCTGGACGTTCTTGACAGAGGGCAAGGTCGTCCGGCGCTACCGACATCCAGACGTGCCGAGTGGTGAGGTATGCAAGCAGTGCGGCTACATCATGCACGAACACGGATGGATCGACACACCCGAAGGTGGTCACACCGTCTGCCCGGGAGACTGGATCATCACCGGGGTCAAGGGCGAGTTCTACCCGATCAAAGATGACATCTTCCGTGAGAGAACGTATGCCAATGTCCTTGACTAACCGGAGTAGAACAACCTTCGGCGGTATGCGAGCTGCTTCTCATCTGAGGTGTCGTGATGACGCGTCCGGTTGTGGCAAGAGAGGAGAAGTGGAATGAACGCAGACGCTCGTGATTATCTGGCAGCTGATGCCATCGTCCGTAACCTGTTGCGCATCATCGGGGATGCACGAATCGTCGTCGACCAGAAACTCTGGGCTGTATTCCAGAAGGGCGCTGACGGAGTCGAGAGGCAGATCATCACGGGTCGGGATATGTGCGAGCTCGTGACGGAAGCTGGGAAGATGGTGATCAGAAGATGAGATGCGAGACATGCGAGCACGCCACACCTGGCGACGTGATCATCTGCAAGGCGGCCGCTCTGCTTCGGAGCAAGAATCACGGACGCGCCGTCCTTGACTGGCGCGCTCACCGAGAGGAGCTGCTCGACGGCCGGAGAGGCGTGGTCGTGCCGGAGGATTGTGAGATGCTGCGGTAGGCCGGCCAAGAGAAAATCTCAAGAAAGTACTTGCTTTCCTCACGACTATCGGCTATGATGCACGCGGACGGAGGTACTGATGGCAAGGTGCCCGAGATGCAACGGAGACGGCGAGCGAATCGCAGCACCGGTCTACCGTGAAGACGTCCCGGTCTTCGATACGTGGTATTGCCGGAAGTGCGACGTATCATATCCAGTCGTGTCTTCGCCGCAGCCGCAGACGAGACGCTCACGGACATCGACGGAGCTCTAGCGATAGAATCCGACATGGTGTAATGGTAGCACGGCTGTCTGTTGAACAGCTTGTCTAGGTTCGAGTCCTAGTGTCGGAGCCAAGTATCGATGATCTACTTTACCGCAGACACACACTTCGATCATGAGAATATCATCCGGCATTGCCAGCGTCCATTCGAGACCGTCGCGAAGATGAACGAGGCGATGGTGGAGAGATGGAACGAGGTCGTCGCACCGGACGACACGGTGTACCATCTGGGCGACTTTGCTTACAGGTGTAACCCCGGCCGTGTACTCGACATCGCCGCGCGCCTCAACGGTCACAAGCACCTCGTACCAGGCGGACACGATCATGGCAAGTCGTGCCGGATGCTGAACGGCGCGTTCGAGGTCCTCCCGCCGCTAGTCACTCTGCAAGGCGCCGGGCATCCGCCAATCGTGCTGTGCCATTACCCGCTCCTGACGTGGTGGAATAAGGGGAGGGGATCGATCATGCTCCACGGACACTGCCATGGACGTCTGACGCATGCGGCGAACCGCATTGACGTTGGGGTGGACGTAGACGCGTGGGACTTCCGACCCGTGAGCCTGGACATCGTGCGGAAGGTCGAAAAGGCCAGTGTGTACTTGCTGCGCCAAGCCGTGGAGGAGGTGCACAGTGCGAGCACGCAGCTCCGCGAATCCGCGAAGATAGTGAAGGAGGCGTTGGGTGAGTGAGCCGAGCAAGCCGGCCGAATCGAGTAACCACAATGATGATAAGATGCCCGGGGAAGTGTTTTGGTCCCTGGTGAGCATAGCAGTCGGGATAGTAAGCCTTCTCATTATGATCTACCTAGGAGAAACGGGGGTAGTAGAGAAGGATAGTGAATTGGGTTGCGTCCTTTTCATGTGCTCCTTCTTTCTCATTGGTTGTCCTGTACCAGTAATGATGCTGATGACTGACTACGGCGAGGCTGGTGATTACTAATGAATAATACTATCATCATGTCCGAAGCAAGTCCGTGACATTGGCGGGGTAGTCAAGTGGAAAGACGCTGGCGGCAGAAGCCAGGATGCGCGGGTTCGAGTCCCGCCCCCGCCCCAGACGCAGGTGCGACGGATAGTGTCGGGTCTCCTGACCTGGTACCGAGGTCAGAATCGACCGGAGGTGCAATCCCTCCCGCCTGCTCCAAGACGGTCCACCATTATGGCAACCGGCGGCGCTGGCAAGCCAGAACGGACGCGGTCTACCCCATATATCTGTCAGGGGGAGCGTCGGCCAGCCACCGGCAGGGAAGCCCCGTCTGACAGCGGGTCCGTGAAAAGACTTCTGCCGCCGGTTGTCGTCTCACTGTAGTAGAGGAGACCGCATGAAGATATTCGGATGGGACGTAACAGCCTACGCCGACAAGAGTCACGGCGGAAACGGATGGATACGTTGTGATGCGCTGCGGTATGCTGGATTCAAGGCGCTGTCGTTCTACGTTGCGGTTCCGTGGATGTTCTGCGCCGAGATCGTGCTGTGGCGTGATTCTCCGGAGCAGACGCCTACTGTAGTCGTAGATGTCGACCTCGCCGTCGAGGTACCGGCTTCTCTCGGAGACAAGGCACCGGACGCCGTCTTGGACGCGATGGTCAAGATGGTCGAGTTGCGTCGCTGGCGATGTGCAGGAGGAGTGAGCGCGCACCTCTCGGAGGATGATGATGAGTGGTCTAGCTGACTGCAGCAAGCCGGCCACGTCCGGTGCAATACATTGCGCCAGATGCCAGTGTGTGTTGACGCAGACGCATCAGTATGTCTACGCTGATGCGCCCATTCCTCCTGGCAGTGGTGCAGTGTCTTTTCGCGTGCTAGACGGTCCGTTCTGCGACGACTGCGCGAATCGGAGACGAGCACCGTGATAGTCCTCTCGGGAATAGCGTCGGCGCTCGTTGTGCTGATATACGTCTCTGCGCTGCGGGACGAATGGAGGAGACGATGACGATGCTCGACAAGACGCTGGCCGTGGTGGCCTACGTGCTGATGGCGGTCGGGTACGTGTCGTCTTGCGTGGTTGGGTAGGATGCGAGAAATCATGAAAACAATCGACCTGCGCACCGAGGCTCAGCAGAAGGACGGCTTCCCTTACTATCCCGCCGTGATAGACTGTGGGAACTGCGGCGCGCACTGGCACGTGCACGTGGCGAGGAAGGTCGCGCTCGCCTCCGCCGCTCTCGCCTTTGAGTGTCCTCGGTGCGGGTTGGTCGGGTCCGACGTCGAAGGAGGACACGCGACTGCCATGATACCATGCGGGCTGTCTCCAGATGACTATCTTCCGGTCGAGGACGACGGAGATACGTACGAGGCCGGGGATGATTTGCTGGCGTAGTATTTGGTGGGGTAGGGTGAGGTAATGTTAGGCGAGGTAAGGCCATGTCTGGTGCGGTAAGGTCGGGTAAGGTAAGGTAAGGATTCTCACCTTCGTATATTCGGTAGACTAGGATGAAGGGCGCAGCGATGGGAGGCACGGTTGGACGCGATGGCATTTTGGGACGCGGTTCACGAGGAGGACGGATTGACGTGGCTGGGGGTGACGGAGACGGACGTGGTCATCAAAGGTCCGCTGCACGCCTTCACCTTGACTCCGGCGACCATCGAGGAAGAGGATTGGGAAAGTCTACGAGACGTGCTACTCGAACGACGTCCACCGATCGTGCTGACGACGATGTCTCGCGTAGTGGGGTACTTCTCCAACCAGAAGAACTGGAACCGTTCAAAGCTGGCCGAGGGATCGGACCGGAGGAAGGGCGACTACGTCGTGACGGGAGCGCTGGACCCAGTGCCGATACCGGAGTTCATAGCGGAGGTACTGGCGTTGAGCGGAGCGGAGCTCGCGTGTCATGTGGGATCCCCGACGACCAGTGCCAAGAAATCCTGAACCTGTCTAGGTTCTTCGCGAGGAAGATGTGCGTGCAGTGGAAGGACCGCGACGACATCGCGCAGGAAACGTTCATGCTGTTGATGCACAATCGCAGAACGGACTTGACTTGCCCGAACGTCTTTCGGACGCGCGCCGTGTGGTGTATGACGTGCAATGCCATTCGCAACATTCTCGGGACGCCTCGCCTCAGTAGATTCAAGGCGCGCGCCGCTGAGGTGCCGCTGTTCGGTGATGGTGATGACAACGCGCTTGCCGTCCACGACGTCAGCCTGAAGGAAATCGAGGATGCCGAGACCGTAGCGGCCGTGCTGCTGTCGGTCGGGAAGCGCACCGGGATGATGATCCTGGCGAGATCGCAGGGAATGCGGTTCGCGGAGATCGGCGCGCTCTTTGGTACGTCGAAACAGCGCGTGCACCAGTTGATCAAGCGTGCCAGCGAGCAGCCTCACGTTCAGTTTGCCGCGGGCATCGTAAGCCGATAAACGTGTTGAGAGGTGCCGTAGCTCAGTAGGCGAGAGCGCCTCACTGTCGATGAGGAGGCCGCGAGTTCGAGTCTCGTCGGCACCGCCAAAGAACTTGATGGTGATGTAGCTCAGATGGGAGAGCACTTGCCTTGCATGCAAGACGTCGTGGGTTCGACTCCCACCGTCTCCACCATCGGACCCGTGGCGGAATTGGCATACGCACGCGCCTTAGAAGCGCGGGCCGCGAGGCATCGGGGTTCGAGTCCCTGCGGGTCCACCATGAAAATGCCCGGTGATCTAACGGCTACGATGCGCGGCTCTGAACCGCGTCATGCAGGTTCGAATCCTGCCCGGGCAACCAGCCCGCGGCAGCAACAGCTACTGGAAGGCCCGGTAGCTCAATTGGAAGAGCAGCTGTCTTGTAAACAGCAGGTTGCGAGTTCGATCCTCGCCCGGGCCTCCAAGCTCGGGTTGACCACGACAGGCCGTTCGGTAACGGCAGCCGACTTGCTTTGGGAGCAAGAAGATGGAGGTTCGAATCCTCCCGGCCTGACCAGACAATCGCGCGTGGCAAGGAGAAGTCTCCTGGCTGGTTTCATACGCCAGCAATCGCGGGGCAGTACCGCGGCGCGCTACCATACGAGGACGACATGACAGACGCTGCACGAGACGCCGAGGTTGCCTATCTCCGCGAGGAGGTCGACCGTCTCTCCGACGACGTGACGCGAATCATGTCATTGCTCACGGCGGTCCCAGGGCATGCACCCGCACCGAGAGTCGTCTACGAGACGAAGAATCCTCCTCCGGTGAAGGTGTTCGAGTTCGTGGTGTATCCCGAGAGGACGCAGTAGGATGCCGGAGTCCGTCGGAGTGCAGCCCGGTGAATACGTCGAGCCAGGAGGCGCATCCGGCAGTGCATGCGAGAGAGACCGCGGTCCGTTGTCGGCGTACGGTACGCCGACCTGTGCTCACTGCACTTGGGGTATACCGGAAGACCGAGAAGACGACTGCCCGAAGTGTGGCAAGATCATTCACATCCTCTGCGCGCACACGTGCCCAGAGGTCGACGGCGTAGAGTGGCCGAGTGGTGGTCCACTGGACTATGGACCTCCGAAGGCAGCGACGAAAAGATAGCGGGCCACAAATAAACATCCGCCCGCGATAATGGGGAAGAGGCCTGTATCAAGGAGGCCTGCTGGAGGTAGCGGCGAGCGAGGGGGCCGCGCCCACAGAAGAAAGCGCGACGAGCGCTGACGGATAGTCTAGACGTTCCCACGGGCGAGTGGGAAGTCGTCATCGTTGCCTAGCGTCGCAGTCGTGAAGAAGTCCGACCAGGCTAGAGCGCGCCGAGAGCTCGCGCGTCGTGCAGCACGAGACAACTTCGAGGCGTTCTTCCGAACCTGCCCTCCGAGCAAGCCGTACTTCTACGGCAAGCACACCGTCACCCTCGCCAAGGAACTCAACCGCGTCACGAAGCGGCTTGAGAAGGGTCTGTCGACGTTCCTAATAGTAAATATGCCCGTCCGACACGGTAAGCCGTTGGCCGGTGATACGCTCGTGCAGATGGCGGATGGTTCGCGGAAAAGACTGGATGCCGTTCATAAAGGCGACATGGTCATCACGCATACCGGAGCAGCAAAGACCGTGATCGCAACGTATGCGCAAGGCACGTTGCCCGTCTTGAAGATCGCAACGAACTCCGGCATTCTGGTTGATACGGCATACGATCATACGTTCTTGACTCCGGACGGATGGAAGCAAGCCGGCGACCTCTGCGTCGGCAACGCGCTCGGAAACCTGATAGACCGCGAATACATCGACGGAACCGATGAGAGTAAAGCAGCCTTTAGACTCGCTGGGTACATTGTCGGAGACGGGTCCACAGCATCTACCGGAGGGACGTTCAATGCGCGAGTCTCATGCATCGACGAGATAGAGGCTGCTGACATAGCGAAATGCGTTGACGAGCTCGGATTTACGCTGCGCACGAATCCGAAACGACCACAGGAGTTGATGTTCTCAAACGGCATACGCGAATGGCTTGTGTCCATCGGGCTTGACCGAAAGAATTCGTACACGAAGCGCGTCCCCGAGTTCGTCTTCAAAGGCAGCAACGCGAAGGTGGCCGAGTTTATCGGAGCATACTTTGCCTGCGACGGCTCTGCTGGACGGAATGGTCGGACAAAGAGTCCGTGTGCCGAGTTCTACTCGGTCAGCAAGGGATTGCTAGACGACGTTCGGCACTTGCTACTGCGCTTCGGAGTGCGCACGCGTCTTCGTGTCAAGCGTGGTCGATATAAGGGATCAGTACACTACTCGTGGCGTCTCGGCATCACGAATCCGGAGGACATCGCTCGCTTCGCTGCATCTATCCCCGTTCATCACACGAAGGGTGCCGAGGTTAGGTCGTGGTCTACGTCAAAGACTGAATTCCGTGGCAATATTCTCGCAGACAAGATCGAATCAATCGCGCCAGACGGCGAGCGGGAATGCTTCTGTCTAACCGTGGCTGACGATGAGACGTTCATCGCCAACGACATCATCGTGCACAATAGCGATCTAACCTCCCGTCGCTGGCCGGTGTGGCACCTCGCACGAAATCCCAACGACGAAGCGATGATGCTTGCGCACAACGATAGCCTCGCTATCGGATTCTCTCGCTCGGCTCGCGCCTGCTTCCGGGAATACGCCAGTCCATTGTTTGGACTACACCTATCCTCCGAGAGTGCAGCGGTCAAGTCCTGGGAGATCGAGGGGAAGTCCGGGAAATACCAGGCCGCTGGCATCCACGGAGATGTCGTCGGGCACGGCGGGCACATCATCGTTATTGACGACTACCACCATGGTCGAGACGAGGCGAATAGCCGCCTGATGCGTGACAAGGTGTGGGACGCCTTTACGGATAACATACTCACTCGGCGTGCGCCGGTCTGCGGACTGGTTATAAGCGCAACGCGCTGGCACGAGGATGACCTAGTCGGGCGTATCAAGAACCGCAACGATCCGAAGCACAAGGACTACAATCCGGAGTTCCCCGCATTCAAGATCGTGACGTTTCCGGCGCACGATGCCGATGGCAACTGGCTCTTCCCGGAACGATTCCCGACGACCACGTACACGGAGGCTCGCGCGGCACTGTCACCGCACGCGTGGACGTCCGAGTATATGCAGGACCCGGTCCCGCGAAGTGGCAACCTGCTGCACGCCGAGAAGGTCATCTGGCACGACCCGGCAGAGTTCTGGAAGCTCGTGCGAGACCGCGGCATCCGCATGCGCTGGGGATGGGACCTCGCGTCTACGAGCAAGGAGGTCTCTCGCGGAGATCCGGACAACTCGTGTGGGACGTTCGCCGGAGTAGATAACAGAGAGATATGGATCGGTCGGTGCATCGCGGACCAGTGGCGTGGACCGGAGCGCGACGCCGTTATCCGAGAATGCGCGCTGAGTACGCCCGGAGCAGAGGTCATCGTCGAGGTCGTGGCGGGATACAAGGACGCGTACGAGCATGTCGCAGACATGCTTCGCGGAACGAACAACGTGACGGCGTTCCATCCGGTCCACGACAAGGTCGCCAGGGCCGAATGCCTGGAGGCGCCGTTCTCGGCCGACCTCGTGCACGCGTGCCGCGGAGACTGGATGGAACCGTGGAAGACCGAGATGCTCGCGTTCCCGGGAGGAACGCACGACGATCGCGTCGACAGTCTAGTGACATCGGTCCACGATATTCTGACGGGTACGGTAGGCGGTCTGCTCGACTTCGATTGGTAGGAGACGGAAGCATGACCTTCATGACCGAATACATGAACCGTCGCACGAAGTCACGCGACAGGTTTCGCGTGATGAGCGCACTGCGAGATGCGGTCTCCGCTAGCCTCACTAAGAATATCAAGAAGCTAGGAGGCGGCTAGTGGGATTATTCTCTTGGCTTCGAGGCGGTTCGCGCAACGACGAGATGAAGCGCATACGCGCTGCCGTGTCCGATGTCACGAAGGGCATGTCGATATCCGACCTGGAGCGCGAGGGCGGGTGGAGCTTGCTCGACGTGAACTGGAGCGCCTCCGAGAACGTATGGGATTCGTTCAGTACGATTGAGCTTGAAGCGGCTATGCGTGCGTCG
>Ga0307378_10006363_pt1 | contig 16202 bp, 15 predicted proteins | sample UN1MG_FD_202238 | JGI IMG/M metagenome (GOLD analysis project Ga0307378, IMG submission 202238) | Soil microbial communities from Risofladan, Vaasa, Finland - UN-1 | ecosystem: Environmental > Terrestrial > Soil > Coastal area > Acid sulfate soil | place: Finland: Risofladan, Vaasa | collected... | reverse complement strand
TCCTCAAGGAGAATTGGCAATGACAAAGATCCTCATCGCCGATGGCTTGGACAAGGAAGCCCTGGAACTTCTCCGGGCCGTTCCGGGCTTCGAAGTCACCGTCAACAAAGGGATGAGCGAGGCCGATCTCATCCAGACCGTCCCCGGCTTCAGCGCCGTCGTCGTCCGGAGCGCCTCCAGGATCACTCGGCCGGTCATCGAATCCGGAAAAGACCTGAAGGTCCTTGTCCGGGCCGGCATCGGGCTCGATAACATCGACCGTGACGCGGCCAAGGAAAGAGGGATCGCCGTGGCCAATACACCGGCGGCCACCTCCATCTCCGTCGCCGAACATACGTTCGGGCTCATGCTCGGGGCCGTCCGTAACCACGCCCAGGCCGTCCTGTCGATGAAGGCGCACAAGTGGGATAAGAAGACGCTCCAGGGCACGGAGCTCTTTGGGAAGACCCTGGGCATTATCGGCTGCGGCCGGATCGGGATCGAAGTCGCCAAGAGGGCCCTGGTCTTCGGCATGAAGGTCCTCGTCTACGATGTCATCCCCGTCAAGACCGACGTCGCCGTCAAACAGGTGCCGCTCGAGGAGCTGCTGGCCGCCGCCGACCTCATCACCCTCCATGTTCCCAAGCAGGCCAAGCCCATTCTCGGCGAAGTCGAGTTCGGGCGGATGAAGAGCGGGGTCATCATCGTCAACGTCGCCCGCGGCGGGGTCGTCGACGAAAAAGCCCTGCTCGCCGCGCTCAACTCCGGCAAGGTCCGGGCCGCGGCCCTGGACGTCTTCGACAGGGAGCCGCCCGAGGACTTCTCGCTCGTCGACCACCCCAACGTCATCCCCATCCCCCACCTCGGCGCGGCCTCCGCGGAAGGCCAGCAAAGGGCCGGCTTTGAGGTCGTCCGCATCCTCAAGGAGAAGCTGGGATAAGGATCGACGCTGACCGTGGCAGCGTCCGTTTCCTTAGATGGGGAGGGGGGCCTTTTTTGCGCGAGGCCTCGGTTCTGGTAGAATAGGGCCATGATCTACCTCGACCACAACGCCACGACACCCGTCGATCCGGCCGTCGTCGAGCGAATGGCCCGGTTCCTCAGGGAACATTTCGGCAACCCGTCCTCCGTTTACCCGATCGGGCGGCAGGTCAAAGAACTCATGAACGAGGCCAGGGAACGCGTCGCCGGCTCCCTGGGCGTCGACCGCGGCGAGATCTTCTTCACCGGTTCCGGGACCGAATCCGACAATTTCGCCATTTTCGGGACCTTCGATGCGGCGCCCGAGAAAAACGAGTTCGTCACCTCGGCCATCGAGCATCCGGCCGTCATCGAAGCGGCTAAGGCCCTGGAAAAAAAGGGGATCAAGGTCACCTATCTGCCCGTCGACGAATACGGCACGGTCGGCTTGGACGACCTCCGGTCGGCCTTGACACCGAAAACGGGCCTCGTCTCGGTCATGCACGCCAACAACGAGATCGGCACGATCCAGCCCATAGCTGAGATCGTCCGGATCGCCCACGAGCGGGACGTCCCCGTTCATACCGACGCCGTCCAGAGCTTCGGGAAGATCGATGTCGACGCCCGTAAGCTCGGCGTCGATTTTCTGACCGTCTCGGCCCACAAGATCTACGGACCCAAGGGCATCGGAGCCCTTTACATCCGCCGGGGGTCGAATATCTGTCCCTTCGTCCGGGGCGGCCGCCAGGAGCGCGGCCTCAGGGCCGGGACGGAGAATACGGCCGGGATCGTCGGTTTCGGCGAAGCCGTCCGCGTCCTTGAGGCAAAGGGCCGCCCGGAACGCCTCCGGGTTGAAAAGCTCGCCGAGACTCTGAAGCAAGGGGTCGAAGAGAGGATCCCCGGCGCCCGATTCAACGGCCACCCCGAAAACCGGGTCAAGAGCACGCTCAATTTCGCTTTCCCGGGGATCGAGGCGGAAGCTGTCCTGTTGTCCTTGGCGACCAAGGAAATCTACGTTTCCACGGGCTCGGCCTGCAGCGAGGAATCGGAGGAAGTCTCCCACGTCCTCCAGGCCATCGGGCTCAAACCCGAGATCGCCCGCTCATCGATCCGGATGTCCCTCGGACGCTCCAACACGGAAGAGGATATCGCCGTCGTGCTCCGCGAACTCCCGGAGATCATCAAAAAGCTGCGGGCCATCACGGCCTTCCATCCCGAACGCTGATGCGCCGGCCGCTAGGCCGGAGGTTCACGGAGCTGGCGCAGGTACATCTCGCGGACGGTTCGGAAAAACCCTTGGCACGGCCCGCTGCGGAAGTCGGGGTAGGTCCAATCCAGAGTTTTGACGCCCGTCTTCGTGAAAAGGAATTCGAGATGGGCATAGATGCCCCGCTCAAGAGGGATGCGGTGGGAGAAATCCTTGGCCGTGGCCATGACCAGCGCCGAGGCGGTGAGATAGCCGGGGTCGATGTTGACGGGCCTCCCCAAAGCGCCCGTTTCCCGTCGGACGGATTCCTCGAGGTCTATCGTCCGGAGTTTCACGGCCGGAAGCGTTTCCGAAGCGGTCAGCCCGGCAAAGCTCACGAATCGTCTCTTGAGATCGGGACCCATTTCCGGTTCGTAATACGCGGTCAGGTCGAAAGGGAATGCGTGGCTCTCGAGGTCGATGCTCCCCCACTCGGCGATGATCCGGCGCCTGACCTCTTCGTACAAAATCTCTTCCCTATAAATAACGCCGCAGACGAGTTTGACGGGCGTGAACGCTTTCGGCTGAGCCATTTCTTTGCGCTTAGTATAGCCTATATCACCGCCGTCCCAAAAAGGCAGTTTGACCCCGGAATCATCATAAAGGCCTAGCGGTTTGCACGGTGAGCGCATTTCTTCTATAATTGGCCAATCATGACATGGGTTTACGTCGAGGACATCGCGCAATATGACGGCCAAGACGTTGAAGTCCGCGGCTGGGTCTATAACAAACGATCTTCAGGCAAGGTCCGCTTCCTCCTCGTCCGCGACGGGACGGGGATCATCCAGGCGACCGCCTTCAGCGCCGATAAGGATTCTCCCCTCTTCCAGAAATTCGACCGGCTGACCCAGGAATCCTCGCTCGTCGTCCGCGGCCGGGTTCGGGAGGACAAGCGGGCGCCCGGGGGCTACGAGCTGACCATCGCCGACCTCGACATCATCCAAGTGGCCGCGGACTACCCGATCACGCCCAAAGAGCACAGCACCCCGTTCCTCATGGAGCATCGGCATCTCTGGCTTCGGTCCTCGAAGCAGCACGCCGTCCTCCGTATTCGGGCCGAGGTCATCAAGGCCATCCGCGATTTCTTTGACGGGCGCGGGTTCCGCCTCATGGACACGCCCATTCTGACCCCGAGCGCCTGCGAGGGGACAACGACCCTATTCGAGACGGAGTATTTTGACCAGAAAGCCTACCTCAGCCAGAGCGGGCAACTCTACAACGAAGCCACGGCCATGGCCTTCGGCAAGGTCTATTGCTTCGGCCCGACGTTCCGCGCCGAGAAGTCGAAGACGCGGCGTCACCTCATCGAGTTCTGGATGGTCGAGCCCGAAGTGGCTTTCGCCACGCTCGCGGACATCATCGAGCTCGGCGAAGACCTCGTGTTGTTCATCATGGAACGGGTCCTGACGACGCGCAAACACGACCTGGAAACCCTCGAACGCGACACCGGGCCCCTCGAGGCGGTCAAGAAGCCCTTCCCCCGGCTGACCTATGACCAGGCCGTCCCCTTGCTCCGCGAGAAAGGTTCGACGATCGAGTGGGGGAACGACTTCGGCTCACCCGAGGAAACGCTGATCTCCGAGGTCTACAACTCCCCCGTTTGCGTCACGCACTTCCCGACGGCCATCAAGGCCTTCTACATGCAGCCTGCGCCGGAGAACCCCGACGTCGTCCTCGGTGTCGACTTCCTGGCCTCGGAGGGCTATGGCGAGGTCATCGGGGGCGGCCAACGCATCCACGACCTGGCCCTGCTCGAGCGGCGCCTCGAGGAACACAAGCTTCCCCGAGAGGCCTACGAATGGTACCTCGACCTCCGAAAATACGGCTCCGTCCCGCATTCAGGATTCGGCATGGGCGTCGAGCGGATGGTGTCCTGGATCTGCGGCATCAAGCACATCCGCGAGACCATCCCGTTCCCCCGGCTTCTCTACAGGATCTATCCTTGACCCGACAGACGCGCGGCGCCCCGGGCGGCCGGCGCGCCCCTGAGAAGATCGCTCTCATCAGCCTGGGTTGCGCCAAGAACCTCGTCGATAGCGAGGTGATGCTCGGGGCCCTGAAGAAGGCTGGTTACGTGTTCGTCGCTCGAGCCGAGGACGCGGACGTCGTCATCGTCAACACCTGCGGCTTCATCGGGCCCGCCCGGATGGAGGCCGAGGAGACGCTGGGGACGGTCCTCCGTCTTAAAGAGAAAGACCCCCGAAAAAAGATCGTCGCGGCCGGCTGCTACGTCGAGCGGGACCGCCCCGGCCTCCAGAAAAAATTCCCGGGGGTCGACGCCTGGACCGGTGTTCAGTCCTTCGACCGCATCCCCGCGATCGTCCGGGGCCAGCCTATCACCGTCCCGGACCGGACGTTCCTTTATTCGGACACGACGCCCCGCCTCGTTTCAACCCCCGCCACCTGGGCTTACGTCAAGGTCTCCGAGGGTTGTTCTCACCGCTGCGGTTTCTGCGCAATTCCGGTGATCAAGGGACCCTACGTGTCCCGGAGCCTGGCCTCCATCGTCCGCGAGGTCCGTACCCTCGCCGATCTCGGCGTCAAGGAGATCGATCTCATTTCGCATGATACGACCTGGTTCGGCCGTGACCGCGGGATGCGCCACGGCTTGGTCCGGCTGCTCGAGCGCCTCGTCCGGACGAGCGGCGTCGAATGGATCCGGTTCCTCTACGGCTATCCCGGGGAGATCACGGACCCCCTCCTCGAGGTCATGGCCAACCCGAAGATCTGCCGTTACTTCGACATCCCCTTCCAGCATTCCGACCCCGCCTTGGTCAAGGCCATGAAGCGGGGACTCGACGGAGCTCAGGCTCTCCGCCTCTTGGAACGGATACGGGCGAAGCTTCCCGATGCCGCCATCCGGACATCGCTCATCGTCGGTTTTCCGGGAGAGGGGCGGAGAGAATTCGCCGGTCTGCGGAACTTCGTCCGGACGGCCCGCTTCGACCACCTGGGGGTCTTCACATATTCGCCGGAGCGGGGAACGCAGGCCTTCAACAGGCCGGACAAGGTCGGAGCGATGGAGAAGGAACGACGTCGCGGCGCGCTCATGGCGATCCAGGCCGGCTTATCGCTCGAGAGGAACAAGGGCTATATCGGGCGGCAGCTTGAGGTCCTCGTCGAGAGGCGCGAAACCGGTGAGCCCCGCTTCTGGGTGGGCCGGGGCCGTTTCCAGGCCCCGGAGGTCGACGGCGTCATCCGCTTCCCCCTCCCATCCGGAGGAATGACGGCCCCCGTCTCCCCCATCGTCCGGGTCGAGATCACCTCCGCCGGCGCATATGACCTCGAAGGACGGCTCGTCCCGTGAAAACCGCGGCGAAGATCCTGGCGACTGTCTTCGGCATCGGTTTGTTCCCCGCGGCCCCGGGCACGCTGGCCAGCGTTGTCGCGGCCCTGGTTTTCAAATTCGCCCTGCACGGGCTCGCCTGGCCCCTGTATCTCCTCCTGCTCGTCCTCCTCTTCTTCGCCGGCACGGCGGCTTCGGCCGTCCACGCCGCCGCGCTCGGCCGCCGCGACCCGGGCTCTATCGTGATCGACGAAGTTTGCGGCCAGCTCCTCGCCCTCGCGTTCCTGCCGGCCGCCTGGTTGCCCGTGGCCGTTTCCTTCGTTCTCTTCCGTTTTTTTGATATCATCAAGCCCGGACCGATCCGGGAACTGGAGAAACTCCCCGGGGGCTGGGGGATCATGGCCGACGACATCGGCGCGGGTTTAGCGGCGGCGGCCCTGAGCCGCCTGATCCTGCTCTTGGTTTGAGGCTCGGGAGATCATGAAGACGGAGATCATCGCGGTTGGCTCGGAGCTCCTGACTCCCGACTTCCAGGATACGAATTCCCTCTTTTTGACCACCGGATTGAACAGCATCGGGCTTGCCGTCTCGTTCAAGACGTTGGTCGGCGACGACGAACGCGACCTCGCCCGGGTCCTCCGTACGGCCCTGGGACGTTCCGGGCTCATCCTGTGCATGGGCGGTCTTGGCCCGACGGAAGACGATCGGACCCGGGAGACTCTGGCCAAGGTCCTGGGGTTGAACCTCCTCTTCAGGAAGGACCTTCTCGCCCGCATCCGGGAGCGGTTCGGCAGGAGGGGCATGGTCATGCCACCTTCGAACCGCAAGCAATGTTATGTGATCGAGGGAGCGGAGGTCCTGGACAATCCCAACGGGACCGCACCGGGCTTGTGGCTGGCCACGGCGCGCCACCGGATCGTCCTTCTCCCCGGTCCGCCGCGGGAGATCCGGCCCATGTTCGAGAACCATGTCCTGCCACGGCTCGCGGCCCGCGGCAGGGAATTGTTGCTCCGCCGGGAGATCAGGCTCACCGGGTTGGGAGAGTCCTCCATGGAAAGCCTGATGAAACCGATCTATGCGGCGGTCCCAGCCGGGGTCTCGGTGACGACTCTGGCGAGCCCCGGGGATTTGTCGATCCGCTTGAGCTTCCATGGCGCAGCCGCCCCAGAAGCGGCGGAGATGAGACTCGCCGCATTGGGAAAAAAAATAAGGGAGGCGTTGTTCCCGTGGGTCTATTCGCTGAACGGCGACGACTTGGAAGTCGTGGTGGGTTCGCTTCTCAAGGAAAAAGGAAAAACGGTCGCCTGCGCGGAGTCCTGCACGGGCGGGCTCTTGGGACATCGTCTGACCGGCGTTCCGGGAAGCTCGGCCTACTTCCTCGAATCGGCCGTCGTCTACAGCAACGCGGCCAAGACGCGGCGGCTGGGTGTGCCGGCGTCGCTCCTCGACAAGCACGGGGCGGTCAGCGCCGTCGCGGCCCGGGCCATGGCCATCGGCGTCAGGAAAACGGCGCGTTCGGACTTCGGTCTGTCCGTGACGGGGATCGCCGGCCCCGCCGGCGGTACGGCCCGCAAGCCCGTCGGGCTCGTCTACATCGCCCTGGCCCATGATCGAGGCGTATCGGTCCGCAGGAGCCTTTTCTTTGGCGGCCGCGCTCAAGTCAAGTTCCAAGCCTCGCAAAAGGCGCTGGACATTTTAAGAAAATTCCTTAGCCAGGGGACCTAAAAATCCTTATAATAAGCGAAAGGCACTTTCGTGAGGACCTTCATCGCCATCGATCTCGAACCCGGACTGAAGACGGCCCTTCAGGGTCTGATCCGGATTTTGAAAACGGCCGGAGCGGACGTCCGTTGGGCCCAGGCGAACGGCTTGCACCTGACCTTGAAGTTTCTTGGAGAGATCGATGAGGAGAAGGCGGTCGTTGTGAAGAGGACTCTCCATGAGGTCGCCGGGCGCCAGGCCTCATTCCCTCTTCGTCTCGAGGGGATGGGCGCATTCCCCGGCGAACACAATCCCCGAATCCTCTGGGCGGGGTTCGCCGCCGAACCGGGGCTTCTCGCCTTCCAGGACGAGCTCGAGCGGGAACTCGAACGGGAGGGCTTTCCCCGTGAGCCACGCGCTTTCCACCCCCACCTGACGCTCGGCCGGGTCAAGGGGCCGGGCCGGGTTCGCGAGGTCATGTTCGAACTCGAAAAACATCGTCTGGACAGTCTGGGGGAGATGCCCGTCCACAGGGTCTCGCTTTTCGAAAGCCGGCTTCGCCCGGAGGGAGCCGAGTACCGCCTCCTGGCGGACTATGAACTCATATGAGGATTCTCATCGCCGTCGCCGCCTATCTCTTCGGGTCCATCCCAACCGGCTATCTCTTTGTCCGGCTGACCGCGCGCAAGGATATCCGTCAGTTGGGGAGCCGGAGCATGGGAGCGACGAACGTCCTGAGGGTCAAGGGATGGAAATCCGCCCTGCCGGTTGCCGCGATCGACGTCCTCAAGGGCTTTCTCGCCGCCTTCTTCGCCCTGAAATATTCCGGCGATCTCGTGTTTGCCGCTTGCTGCGCTCTTCTCTCGGTCGTCGGCCACTGTTTTCCATTCTCGATCGGCTTCAAAGGGGGAAAGGGTGTCGCGACCTCGCTCGGGGCCTATGCCGTGATCGCCTTGCTCCCCTTGATGGTCTGCCTCGGCCTCTTCCTGATCGTCGTCGCGGTCGGCCGCTATGTCTCTCTGGGCTCGCTCGTCGGATCCCTCGCGTTTCCATTCATCGTCCTCCTCTCCGGGGGTCCGCAGGGCGTCTTCTTGGTCAGTCTCGCCATAGCGCTTCTGATCGTCTTTCAACACCGAGGCAACATCGGACGCCTGATCAAGGGAACGGAACGAAAACTGGGGGATGAAGCCTCATGAACGCGGCGGTCATCGGCGGCGGAAGCTGGGGCTCGGCCTTTGCCAGACACCTCGGAACGATCGGCATTCCCACGCGCTTGTGGATCCGGGAAGAAGACATCCTTCAGGAGGCCCTGAGGTCCGGGGAGAACACCGTCTTTCTGCCCGGATTTGCCTTTCCGAAGGCGGTCGGGTTTTCCAACGACCTCCGGCAAACAGTGGCTTTCGCCGATGTCGTCTTCATCGCCGTTCCTTCCCAGTTCTGTCGGGCCGTCTACGGCAAGATCACGGCCGTCCTGAGGAAGGACCAGATCGTGGTCAGCCTGACCAAGGGATTCGACAAGAGGACCATGATGCGGATGAGCCAGGTCATGGAAGAGGTCTTCCGGCCCCGTATCCGTCCCCGCCTGGCCGTCCTTTCCGGTCCGAGCTTTGCCCGGGAGGTCGCTGCGGGCTTCCCCACGGCCCTCGTCGTCGCCTCACGCGATCCGTCGACGGCCCGGGAGGTCCAGCACCTCATTTCCAGCCTGACCATTCGGGCCTATACGTCGAGCGACGTGACCGGGGTCGAAGTCTCCGGAGCCCTGAAGAATGTCATCGCCATCGCGGCCGGGATCGCCGATGCGCTTAAATTCGGCTTGAACTCCCGGGCCGCTCTCATCACGCGCGGGCTCGTCGAGATCACCAACCTGGGGATCTCTCTCGGCGCCAGGAAGGAAACTTTTTCCGGACTGGCCGGGATGGGGGACCTGGTGCTGACCTGCACCGGCGAATTGAGCCGAAATCACCGCGTCGGACAGGAGCTCGGCAAGGGCCGGACGCTCGACGAGATCCTGGCCGGGATGAAGATGGTTGCCGAGGGCGTCCACACCACCCTGGCTGCCCGCCGGATCTCCCGGGCCCTGGGGGTGGAGATGCCCATTTCCGAACAGATCTACCAGGTCCTTTACCGTGGAAAGCCGCCGGAGAAGGCGGTGGCGGAGCTGATGTCCCGGGCCCTGAAGGCGGAGTGACTCCCCAAGTTTTTCGGAGAAGGAGAAGGCCGATGCGAACCAAAGTCATAGCGGTCGTGAGCATTTGCGCTACTCTGGCGTTCTGCGCGTCGGCGCAGTCGAAGATTCAGAAGAGCCGCGAGAAGGATCCCAAGTACCAGTACAACCTCGGGCTGTTCTATCTCAACCAGAACAAAGTTGACGAGGCCGTGAGGTACTTCGTCAAGGCCCTGTCTCTGGACACCCGTTTCTATCTCGCCTGGAACGGCCTCGGGCTGGCCCATTCCATGAAGGGCCGGCTCGACGAGTCGGTCAAGGCCTATCAGAAATGCCTGGAGCTCAATCTCCAGTTCACCGAGGCCCACAACAACCTGGGGACCGTTTACCAGGAAATGAAGCTTATCGACAAGGCCGAGGCCGAATTCAAGACGGCCCTCCTCGATGGGAGTTACCAGAACCGCGAATTGCCCTACTTCAACCTGGGCCGGCTCTATGTTCTCCAGAATCGTCTTGACGAGGCCCTCGAGAACGTCAATAGATCCATCCAGATCCAGCCCCGCCTGGCCATGGCTCACCATCTTCGGGGGCTTATTTACGAAAAACTCAACAGCCTGGCCGAGGCCATCGCTTCCTACGAGGCGGCAGTCAAGATCGTCCCCGAAGAGGTTCTCTTCAACTACGACTTAGGCGTCGCCTATTTCAAGAACGGGGATTACGCCCGGGCCAAGGAGATCTTCCTCAAGATATCGAACAAGATCACGGACGCCGAAACCAGGGACACGATCAGCCGCTATTTGAAGATCATCAACGACAAGGGATGATCCGTCCCCGGGCCACGCCGTCCCGGCTCAGGTCCCTTCGCGCCAGTCGGCCAGATATTTTTTCTGGCCGGCGGTCAGCTTGTCGATCGCGGCGCCCATCGAGGCGAGTTTCAAGGCGGCGATCGCTTCGTCGATCTCCTTGGGGACGGGGAAAACCTTCTTATCGAGGCCTGCGCCGTGGCCGAGCAGCCAGCGGACGCTCAAAGCCTGGTTGGCGAAGCTCATGTCCATGACCATGGCCGGGTGCCCTTCGGCCGCGGCCAGGTTGATCAAGCGCCCTTCCCCGAGGAGGTGGATCCGTTTCCCCTTATGGAGCGTGTATTCGTCCACGAATTCGCGCACGCGCCTTTTTTTTCGGGACAGGGCTTCCAGGGCAGGGATGTCGATCTCGACGTTGAAATGCCCCGCGTTGGCCACGATGGCCCCGTCTTTCATGCGCAGGAAATGCTCCTTGCGAATGACGGACTTATTCCCCGTGACGGTCAGGAAGATATCGCCGACCGCCGCCGCCGCGGCCATGGGCATGACTTCGTAGCCGTCCATGACCGCTTCGATGGCCCGAATGGGGTTGATTTCGGTGACGATGACATGCGCGCCGGCACCGCTGGCCCTCATGGCCACGCCCTTGCCGCACATCCCGTATCCGGCCACGACGAACTTGAGGCCGGCGAGAAGGACATTGGTCGCCCGAAGGATGCCGTCGAGCGTGCTCTGGCCCGTGCCGTACCGGTTGTCGAAGAGGTGCTTCGTCTGGGCATCGTTGACGGCAATGATGGGGTAGCGGAGGACGCCGTTCCGAGCCATGCTTTTTAGCCGGATAACGCCTGTGGTCGTTTCCTCGGTGCCGGCCAGAATGCCCGGGAGGAGGTCCCGACGCTTGGAATGGGTGACCGAAACGAGGTCCGCCCCGTCGTCCATGGTAATAGCCGGGCCATGGTCCAGGGCCTGGAGAATATGGCGATAATATGTCTCGTGGTCCTCCCCTTTGATGGCGAAGACGGGGATCTTATGGTATTTGACCAAAGCGGCCGGAATGTCGTCCTGGGTGCTGAGGGGATTGGACGCGCACAGCCGGACGGCGGCCCCGCCGAGCTTCAGCGCTTCCATGAGATTGGCCGTTTCCGATGTGACGTGGAGACAGGCCGAGATACGCAGACCGCGGAGAGGCTTCTCCTTGGCGAATGTCTGCTTGATCTCAGCCAGCACAGGCATGGAACGAGCCGCCCATTCCATCCGCAAGCGTCCCTTGGGGGCCGCGGTCAGGTCCTTGATGTCATGGTCCATGGGTTCTCCTCCATATTCCGGATCAAAATAGCACATTCCAGAGGGGTTTTCAACCAGGACACTTTGTGTTATTGTAAATACTTGCACGGTTCCATGGATCCCTCGACAGCTATGACCAAAGCGGCGCGGTCGATATTCCTCATCCTTCTGATCCTGCTCGTTCCCGCGGCTTTCCCGGCAGCCGCGGCCCAGGAATCGACGCCGAACACTCTCGGATTCGAATTCCAGGAGCACCGACTGCGGAACGGACTCCGGGTCATCCTGTCCGTGGACGAGAGGCTCCCCCTGGTGACCGTCGTCGTCTATGGCGCGGGGACTATCCGCGAACGGCCCGGACAGGAAGGATTGGCCTTCCTCCTCGAAAATCTGATGTTCCGGGGTTCTGAAAACGTCAGCCCTCTCCAACATATCGGATTCGTCCAGAAGGTCGGCGGTGACCTCAACGCGCAAACGACCGCGGACCGAACGTTATTCTTTCAGAACCTGCCCTCGAACTCACTGGCCTTGGCCCTTTGGCTTGAATCGGACCGTATGAAATCCCTGGCCATCACCCCCGCGGCCATCGAGATCACGAGGACCGACCTCATCAGGGAGCACCAGGAACGGCTGGCCTCCGAACCCTATCTCTGGAGTTTCGCGTGGTTTGACGTGCTCCTCTATCCCGACGACTCTTACGGCCACCCCCTGATCAACGCCGGCGACGAGATGAAGAAGCTCACCGAAAAAGAGATTCTGGATTTTCACCAGACCTATTACGTCCCGAACAATGCCGTCCTCTGCATCGTCGGCAACATCGACATCGCCGAAACCAGGGAACTCGTCGCCAGGTATTTCGACAGCATTCCGCCCGGCTACGATATCCCCTCGCCTCCCGTACCCGCCTTCAGCCAGGACGGCGAAGTCATCCGGAACCTGTTCCCCATCCAGGCTTCTTCCTCCGGATTTCACCTGGGGTTCAGGTTCTATCCCCTTCAAACGGGCGACGCGTATTCTCTCAAGATCCTGGAATATCTCCTCCTGAAGGGAGAGACATCCAGGCTGAGAAACCGGCTGCTTCGGCATGACCGGCTGGCCCACTATCTCAGCGGAGGGCTTGAAAACCGGGGCGGCGTGCTGGGCCTGGAGATCTTCTGCCTCAACAACAATGCCGACATGGTCGAAAAGTCCGAGAAGGCCATCCTTGCCGAGATCGACAAGCTGAAGACGAACCCTGTCTCTTCGGACGAACTGGCCAAGGCCAGAAAGCTGTTCAAAATGGACTATCTCAGGAGCCAGTCGACGAACCTGGGGCGGGCCCTTTTCCTCGTCGATGCGGCCTTCTCGGGAAAGCCCCTGATCGCTCTGGGCGCGGAATTGGACAAGTATATGAAGGTCAATCCGCCGACTTTGCAAGCCCTCATCGGAAGGCACTTCATCCCCCGGAACAAGGTCATATTGGAGCTCGGAAAAAAATGAAGGGCGGCTCACGTGTTCGCCCCGGCCCGATGCTCTGCCTGCTTGCCCTGGCCGCAGCCGCCGCTTTCCCGATCTGCGCGGGTGCCCAGGAGCGCTTCCGGAGGACGCCACCGCTCCCCGCGTCTCGGCCGCAGGAGTTCAGGCTCCCGCCGATCAGACGCAGCTCTCTTCCGAACGGCCTCACAGTGGCCACCGCCTACCGGCCCGGCTCGCCCCTGGTCACGCTGCAGCTCATCGTCCGGGCCGGCGAGGTCGATTCGCCGCCTGACCGGCCCGGCGTCGCCGCCCTGACGGCGCGCATGATCGGCAAGGGCACGAAACAGCTGTCGGCCGGGGCCATCGAGGGCATGATCGAGTCCATGGGCGCGGATTTTTCCGTAGAGGTCCTCATGGACTACACGGTTTTCACCTTCCATGTCCTTGAGGAATCCCTGGAACGTGCGCTCTTCGTGCTGAGATCCATGGTCCTCGAGGCCCAGTTCACGGAACGCGAGATGGCCTCCTTGAAACGAACCACCTACTACGAGCTTGTGGACCGCAAGAAGAATCTGGAGTTCCTGGGCTGGAGGCAGTTTCTGAGGGTGCTTTTCGAGAACCACCCCTACCAGATAGCGACGTATGCCGAGGATGTCATTAAATTCATTTCCACGAAGGACGTCGCCTCCTTTTACGACCGGTTCTACCGGCCCGACAACGCCGTCGTCCTCGTCGCGGGCGCGATCGACGGCGCGACTATCGGAAAGAAGATCGGCCTCTCCTTCGCCCCGTGGGTCCGGAAGTCGGTCGAGCGGGCGGTCCCCGCGCCCCCGCCGCCGAACGCCCGGGACCGTGTCTGTTATATCGAGGACCCCGTCGCCGCGGACGTGACGGTTTTCATCGGAAACGTGATCATGGCTGCTTCCGACCCGGACTTCTTCCCTTTTCTCGTCCTCAAGCACGTCCTCGGGGGGACGACGCAGAGCCGCCTGTTCATGAACCTTCGTGAATCCAAGGGCTATGCCTATTTTGCCTTCAGCCAAACGGAGTTCTTCCGATCGTGCGGCGTGTATTGGGCCCGGGCCCGGGTCACGCCGGAATTCATCGTTCCGGCGGTCCGGGAGATCGTCCGGGAGATCACGGCCCTGTCTTCGGGGGGCGCCACCCCGGCCGAGGTCGAGGAAGCCAAATCCTTCCTCATCGGGAATCTACCCTCCCGCTTCGAATCCCTCGAAGGATTCGCGGAAGAGATGGCCCGCGTCGTGGCCCTGGGCCTCGACGACGGACAGTGGGACAAGGGACCCGAGCGTCTCAAGCTTGTCACCGTCGAAAGAGCCCGCACGGTGGCCCAGAAATACCTCTCGGGAAAACCCCTCATCGTCCTCGTCGGCCGGCCGGAGTGGCGCGGCCTTTACCTGCACGAGTTCGATACGATCGAGGTCTACGACACCGACGGGGTGCTCAAGTCGGTCCTGCGCAAAGGAGAGCAAAGATGAAGCTCGTCGAGTGCGTGCCCAATTTCAGCGAAGGCCGCGATCCGGAGAAGATCAAGGCCATCGTCCGCGAGATCGAAGCGGTCCCGGGCGTCAAGCTCCTTGACGTCGACCCCGGAGAATCCACGAACAGAACCGTCGTGACCTTCATCGGGACCCCCGAATCCGTCGAGGAGGCCGCCTTCCGGGCCGTCGCCAAAGCGGCGGAAGTCATCGATATGCGCGGACACAAGGGCGCCCACAGCCGCATCGGAGCCACGGACGTCTGCCCCTTCGTGCCGGTCTCGGGAGTGACCATGGAGGACTGCGTTCGGCTGGCCGAAGAGCTCGGCGCCCGCATCGCCGGAGAGCTGGGCATCCCGGTCTATCTCTACGAATCCGCCGCCAGGACGCCGGAACGGCGGAACCTGGCCACGGTCCGGGCCGGGGAATACGAGGGCCTGTCCGAAAGATTCAAGGATCGCCGCTGGGCGCCCGATTTCGGCGAGCCCGTTTTCAATCCCAAGTCCGGCGCCACGGTCGTCGGCGCCCGCGAGTTTCTGATCGCCTACAACATCAATCTCAACACGCGGGACCGGAAGCTGGCCCACGAGATCGCCTTGAGCCTCAGGGAGAGCGGCCGGGCCAAGCGCGGCAAAGACGGGAATGTCGTCAGGGACCGGCGCGGCAACGCGGTCAAGGTGCCGGGCAAATTCAAGGAGGTCAAGTCGGTTGGCTGGTACATCGAGGATTACGGCCTGGCTCAGATCTCGGTCAACTTCACGAACTACAAGGTCACTCCCGTCCACGTCGTCTTCGACGAGGCGAGAAAGTTGGCCGGGAAACTCGGCCTCCGGGTAACGGGCAGCGAGCTAGTCGGCCTCATCCCCAAGGAAGCCCTCCTTATGGCCGGCCGATACTACCTCGGGAAGCAGGGCAAGAGCCCCGGCGTGCCCGAAGATGAACTTGTCCGGACCGCCGTCCGTTCCCTCGGGCTCAACGACGTGTCCCCTTTCGATCCCGATAAAAAGATCATCGAAAACCAATTTGAGAAAGACAAGCATTCCCTGGTCGGGTTGACCCTCCGGGAGTTCACGAACGAGCTGTCCATGGACTCCCCGGCCCCCGGCGGGGGGAGCGTCGCGGCCCTCTGCGGATCGCTTTCCGCGGCCCTGTCCGCCATGGTCGCCAACCTGACCGTCGGCAAAAAGGGCTATGAGGATGTCTGCAAGGAGATGATCGCGACGGCCGTCCGGGCCCAGACCCTCAAGGACGGGCTGCTCGAAGCCGTGGACAGGGACACGCGGGCCTTCAATAAGGTCATGGACGCTTTTCGCCTGCCCAAGACGACGTCCGAGCAGGCCCTCGAAAAGGAGCGGGCCGTCGAGGAAGCCAATAAGGAAGCGACCCTTGTCCCGCTCGAGGTGCTCGAAATGGCGGGCGCGGCGGTCGCCCTGGCCCGGACCGCCGCCGCCAAGGGTAACAAGAACTCCGTGAGCGACGCGGGAGTGGCCGGACTCGCCGGCCAGGCGGCGGGCGAAGGCGCCTACTACAACGTCCTCATCAACCTCTCCGGTATCAAAGACGCCAAGTTCGTCGCCGACGTGCGGCGGCGGGCGGAGCGGCGGATGAAGGCCTTGGACAAGGAAGGGAAAGCCGTCCGGGCGATCCTCGTCAAGTCCCTGAAGGTCCCCGCGCGCTGAATCCGGAGCCGCGGCCGGCGGAGCCCCGACCTTTTTTCAGCAGCGAAAAAATTCCGAAGGCGAAGAAACTGAAGATCACGATCGCGGCCGACGTGGGGATGTTGAGGGCGAGCGACAGGCCGAGGCCCGCGCCGACGGAAACGACGGCGACG
>Ga0307378_10006362_pt1 | contig 16204 bp, 16 predicted proteins | sample UN1MG_FD_202238 | JGI IMG/M metagenome (GOLD analysis project Ga0307378, IMG submission 202238) | Soil microbial communities from Risofladan, Vaasa, Finland - UN-1 | ecosystem: Environmental > Terrestrial > Soil > Coastal area > Acid sulfate soil | place: Finland: Risofladan, Vaasa | collected... | reverse complement strand
GCTATGCTGAATGAAACGGGCGTTCTGAACATCAAAATGGTTGACCCCGCAGAGAACATAGCAAAATATGTGGACGAGAAGGGCGTTGAAATGTTGCTTCTGATTCCAGAGGGTTTCCAGCAGTCGTGCCTTACCCAGAACGCAAGCGTTATTCTGAAGACAGTCCCGCCGGAGGTTGACACTTCAGCGGCAACAGTAAGAGGAGTAGTTGGACAGATAGTAGAAGTATTCAATACTGTTACAACGGGACAGAACCCGCCACAGGTGGTTACAGTTCAGCAGGAAAGCTTGGTCTCCGAAAATTACAGGTTCATCGATTTCTTTGTTCCAGGATTAATCGGAATGACCCTGATGACCACCGGCATATTCGGGGCGGTTGGATGGAACACCCGAAACAGGGAGCTTGGAATACTCAAGAAATTAGCCACAACTCCCCTCTCAAAGTTAGAGTGGATAATCGGAGTTATCCTCTTTGAACTGGTCATGTGCTCAATCTCAACAGTAGTTATTCTAACCGTTGGAGTTTTGGTTTTCGATTTGAGGGTTCTGCCGAACATCTACTCGATAATCTTGATTGTTGCAGGCGCAATAACCTTCCCGGGAATGGGCATGGTAATCGCAAGATTCGTGAAAGAAACTGATTCCGCTGATGCCGCCGCAAACGCTGTAACGTTTCCGATGATGTTTCTGTCAGGCAGCTTCTTCCCGTTAGAGATGATGCCCAATTTCCTCAGAGAAATCGCAAAGGTTCTGCCTCTAACATATCTGAATAATGGACTAAGAGACTCCATGGTCTACGGGAACGCATCAAGCGCACTATACAACACAGCAATAGTCTTGGTGGTCGGCATAGTCTTCATAATCATAGGCTCCCTCATAACAAACTGGAGAGACGAATAAAACAGCATCATTTCCGCAATTTTTTCCTTCATATTAGGAGCCTAATAATACTTCATTGTTGAAAACAGTACTTTTTCCGGAAAACTGCTGCTACTAGTATCCAAAAATATATCCTTCGTATGATGCTATTCTTTACAGCCTAACGTTTAGAGGAGCCAGCCGAAGAACAGCCGGTATAACCTGTGCTCCAGAACTGTCAGGGGTTTTGCTCTTCCGAAGATGCGGAAATAGTTTTTTCCCATCGCCTCAATCATGTCTCCTATATCGTATCTGGGAAACAGACAGGACGAGATTATGAGCCGCCCCCATTCGCCCCGTTTGAGTTCGTGGAGCATTTTGGTGCCTTTGCCGGTCTCAACCTCAAAATAGTAAGTGTCATAATTCGGAGAAACATACGGCAGGTCATCGAGCTGCTGCGCAAACGCTCCCTCTGTGGCGCTGTACATCTCAACTATCGGAACCTCACCGAAATTTTTCCTGAGAACAGGACCATACTTGAACTGAATCTTTCTCACGCTGGTGCAGACGAGCACCTTAAAGTTCCACAAGTCTTTAGGCGCCTTTCCGTGTCTCCGCTTAACATATCTGGCAAAAGAAAGAATCACAGGCGTTACGCCAATAGCCGCTACCACAGGCTGATTCAGTGCAGACTGGTAAACCAGCTCGAACCGTTTCTCCCAATCAAGTCTGCTGATGCCGGAACCCAGAGCATCTATTTCCTCCTGTCGGGGCAGAAGGCTAACCTGATTAAGCATGGGATTAAGTTTCGCGTAGGTTCCGGAGCTGTATCCGTAAGTGATTTTTTGTCCACCAGAGTCTGTGGTGGTTACTGTTGACGGAAAGTTGAGGTTCAGTATCTTCCCCGCCAGAACATCCATGCTGTTCATTCTGAGAGCATAGTTTGTTATGGCTCGTGCTCCGCACATGAAAATTTGTTCAATATGGGTCTGGGTAACTGGAAGAACTTTGGACTTGCCTGTGGAGCCTCTGGTCATCACCCAACATAATGGGGGCTCAGACAGGATTGCGGAGTGGTTTCCTGCTTTAACTTCTTCAAGGTATGGACGAAGACCAGCGTAGTTTATCTTTGGAAAGTTTGCCCGAAACGTAGAACCATCTTCGACTTCAAGAACTGAGTACTTTTTCCCGTAAAGTGTTTTTGCGTATCCTTCAAGCAGTCTCTTTAGAACCTGTTGCTGAGCCTCGGCGGGATTCTGTAAAGATTCATGCCAAGGATTAACGATCTGCTTCAGGATGTCAACGCCAATCATCGCTAACCCATCGACCAAAACGAGGCAACGGAGCAGTTTCTCTTGTGGAATGATCGCATTGGCATCTAGGGTCTTGGATTCTTTCCCCTAGCCATAACTGCACCTATTGCTACGCCCAGTATCACGATTGCGCCAATTATGATTAAGAAGAATGGAAAGATGGATCGCAGAGTAATAGTTCCAGACACTGCAAGATACGAAATAAAGCCGACCAGTATTAGGATGACCCCGCCGATTAACGGGCCTAAAACGCTGAACTCTTGTTTCTCATATTTCTCCTGTTGTTCTCCTTTCTCCATCTTCTCTTCTTTTTCGTTTTTCTCCTGTTTCTCGTGTTTTTCCTGTTTCTCAGCCTTCTCGCTTATGTAACGTTCAGGCGGCCTAGGCGGTCTAGGTCCTCCAGTCGTTAAAGTTTCGCCGCATCGGGGACAAAAAGTCATATCATCCTTGACTTCTGAGCCACACTTATGACAAAATGGCATAAACTTCACCTTTACACAAATTCTAGTATTCTATTATTTTAATGATGAGTATTTAAAACATGCACCTCGATTTTTCATAGAGAAATATTATAAGCTCTTAGCGCAAAAAAGCAATGAGTGAGGTGAATTGTTTGAACGAAAGCAAGGAGACGCCCCGCCATTATCAAGAGGGACTCTTCACCGCAATTTCTGTCGGATTTTTCCTCCTTCTTGTGGGAACTATCTTTGTTATCACCCCTAACGTGTTTGACAGGATTCTGGACTTCTTTAAAGACTTTAAATTGGTTGATGTCCCATTCACGAACGTGGTATTCCCTGCACCAGCGTTTCCGAGAAGCCATTTAGTAGTCTATCAAGCTGCCGAGCAATTTAGCATGACTGTGAGTTTATTCCAAATCCTCATCTTGGCACTACGATTCGTTATTCCCGCGTCATGGAAAAAAAGATCAGAAACAGTGGGTAACCTTGTTTACTGGGTGGGAGCAACATATCTTATTCAGTCATTCCTCATCGACAGCACACTATGGTTCGTCTTCTGGTCCGCATTATTAATGATCATCGGCGTTTCGCTGATCGCAAGAGCAGTCGTTATGGCTCTTTCGCGAATCTAACTATGTTGCCTAAATGTATGTCTTACAGACAACCTAGGTTTTGACAGAATCTGGGATTTAGACAACTGTAGTATTTGCGATTCGGTCGCTGTATTTTTGGTGAAGGTCTGTTGAAGTTATTAAGCCGCCGACCAAATCCAAGAGCAATAGGACCCCATGGATTTTGCTTATGTTTCGTATGAATGCTTTTTCGAAGCTGGGTCTCCCATCTGTTTTTGTAACAACTTTGAGACCGAGCAATCTCTTCCCGAGGGTGGCACCATACATTGTCTCCGCAATAGTGAAGTAAAGAACGTAGATTAAACCCATGGCGAAGGGAAAACTGAATATGTTAAAGAATGCAGCGGGATTTACAATAAGGATCGGAAATAGTGTGACTAGAAGCAAAATTGCAGTTGCAGCGCCCACTATTATGGAATCTATGATGTAGGCAACAGCTCGCTTTATCCAGTGTTCCTGCAGATTTGGATCCTTTTCAAACTTTGCAATAACCGAACTCGCCGATGTAGCCTCCAGCTTTACAGGAGTCCCACATTTCACACAAAACTGTGAGTCATCAGGCAGTTTTTCTCCGCACTTCGAGCAGTAAATCTTGAACACCACCTTTACGGTAAAAGACTCATTTTGGTTTATTAACCGTTTGCAGTGATTCTCTATTAGCTGCTTATGCCATTGCTGTTTAGGAACAGATAGAAGGTTAAAACGCTAGATTGGGCGAACATCGGGGGCAGCCGCCTGAATACTCAGAGTCTGCACTCACATGCATCTCGGTAGCCAATTCCTTGGTTAACAGCGGACCCACGTACAGAACCTGCTCCTTCTTGCTTCCGTAACGATAAACCGTTATTCCTTTGCACTTCAACTTGTAAGCCAGCAGATACACCTGTCTAACGTCCTCCACTGTAGCATCTGGCGGAAGATTCACCGTCTTAGACACAGCATTATCAACGTACTTCTGGAAAGCCGCCTGTATCCTCACATGCCAATCAGGATTGATATCCAAAGATGTCACGAAAAATCTCCGCACATCCTCAGGAACCTCTTCCATGCTCTGTATGGAACCTGTTTTCGCGACCTCCAGCATCAAGTCCCTGCTGTAAAAACCTCTCTCCTTTGCTATCAACTCGAATGTGGGCTGTATCTCCAGCAACCTTGTGCCCTCCATGACGTTTCGAACAAAAGCCACTGCAAAGATTGGCTCTATTCCCCCGGAGCAACCGGCAATTATGCTTATGGTTCCCGTGGGCGCAACTGTGGTGACTGTAGCGTTACGAATTGTCTTGTAGCCTTTCTTTTCCCAGAGGCTACCCCTAAAGTTGGGGAATGCTCCTCTCTTCTCGCCAGTCTCAACAGATTTCTTCGTAGCCTCGTCGCTGATGAATTTCATTACCTTTTCTGCTAGGGCTAAGGCTTCCTCCGAATCGTAGGGAACACCCAAGAGGATCAGCATGTCTGCGAAGCCCATGACTCCCAAGCCAATTTTTCTGTTAGTCCGAGTGAGTTCGCCGATTTCCGGCACAGGATACTTGTTAACGTCGATCACGTTATCCAAAAAATGAACCGCAATTCTAACGACATGCCTCAGTTTCTCCCAGTCCACTTCTCTGTCCTTGACCAACTTAGCCAAGTTGATGGAGCCCAGATTACATGATTCGAAGGGCAAAAGCGGCTGTTCTCCACACGGGTTTGTGCTCCGAATCTCTCCCACCTGCGGAGTTGGATTATGACGATTTATCTCATCAATAAAAATTAGACCCGGGTCTCCTGTTCTCCAAGCGTTGGCAACCATCAAATCAAAAACGTGGCGAGCCCGCAGCCTTGTTTCAGCCTTTCCGTTTCGCGGATTCACCAGCTCATACTCAGCATCTTTCTCTACTGCATCCATAAACTCGTCCGTAACCGCGACTGAAATGTTGAAGTTCGTCAAAATTCCCTCTCGGGACTTTGCTTCAATGAACCGTAAGATGTCAGGATGGGTTACATCCAGTATTGCCATGTTGGCTCCTCGTCTTCGTCCTCCCTGCTTGATCACGTTAGTGGCAGCGTCATAGATGGTCATAAAAGAGACTGGACCAGAGGCTACGCCCTTCGTGGAGCCCACTAGGTCGCCTGCAGGCCTCAACTTCGAGAAAGAGAAGCCTGTTCCCCCGCCGGACTGATGAATCATCGCCATATGCTTCAGGGTGGTGAATATTCCATCTATCGAGTCTTCCACGGGCAAGACGAAACAGGCGGAGAGCTGCCCCAGTCTGGTGCCCGCGTTCATGAGAGTCGGAGAGTTAGGCAGAAACAGCCGGTCTGCCATAATTTGGTAAAACGTTTCCTCAGTCCGTTCCACATCAGCTTTCTTATCATAAATAAGGTCTGCTTTGGCTACTGCTTCGGCGACTCTGCGGAACATTTGGCGGGGAGTCTCGATAACTTTGCCTTCCTCGTCTTTCATGAGGTACCTGTTTTTCAGCACCGTTATGGCGTTGACTCCCAGCTTCAAATCGTCTACAACGCCGAAGAATTGTTTGTATTCTCGGATTTCTGTGCGCTTTTGGCGATACAGAATGTATGCTTTGGCTACATCGGCGTAACCGTTTCTGATGAGAACCTCCTCAACTATGTCCTGAATGTTCTCGACGCTGGGAATCATACCTTCAAAACGTTCGTTAAGGAGTCGCACAACATCAATTGTAAGTTCTTTTGCTAGGTCTTCATCATCCCTCTCCACAGCCTTGAATGCCTTAAAAATGGCGTCAGCTATCTTGGTCTCATCAAAGCTAACTAGCCGTCCGTCCCTTTTTTTGATCTTAGAAACTTTAACCAACATTGCCCCCTAGAATTACTGGTGTTCACCTTTACTTTAAGGTATAGAAAAAGCTAACATTAAAGCATGAAACAGCTGTTCTGCTACAGCTAAACCGCTTAGATAGCATCAAAAAATTGGCGGGGTACCCGCTGCAAGTTTAAAGAACAAAAAAAGAAGAAAGGGAGAGGTTTTGGGTTTGTTTCACTTTTATGCGATGTTACCGAGTTCGTCGTTGAGCCACGGATAGAGCTGCCTGAGCTTCTTCATTGCTTCGTCGACTTTCGCTTGTGGGTACTCGTATGGAAGCATCTTGCCGTGGTTGTAGTCATCGTAAGCTTGCATGTCAAAGTGACCGTGACCACACAACAGGAACAGAATGGTCTTCTCTTCGCCTGTTTCTTTGCACTTGACTGCTTCGTCAATTACAGCCTTTATCGCGTGTGCTGGTTCAGGGGCTGGAATTATTCCTTCAGTTTGGGTGAACAGTTTTGCGGCGTCAAATGCTTCAAGCTGATTGTATGCCCGAGATTGAACGATTCCTTCGTCTTTCAGCAGACTGAGAGTCGGAGCCATTCCGTGATACCTTAATCCTCCGGCGTGGATTGGTGCAGGTATGAAAGTGTGACCCACTGTATGCATTTTGACCAACGGTATGATTTTTGCTGTGTCTCCATGATCGTAGGTGTAGTATCCTCTCGTAACTTTAGGACATGCTGAAGACTCAACCGCTATGAACTCTGCTTCCTTCGGGGCTTTGCCTTTAACTTTGTCGTGGTAGAATGGCCAGAAAAGTCCTGAGAAACTGCTTCCTCCACCTATACAGCCGATGATCTGATCGGGATATTCGTCCACCATCGCCAACTGTTTCTGGGTTTCAAGGCCGATAACCGTTTGATGAAGCAGAACATGGTTAACGACGCTTCCTATAGTATATTTCACGTTATCGGTAGTGAGGGCTTCTTCAACTGCTTCGCTGATAGCTATTCCAAGACTGCCCGTGCTGTCTGGGTCAGACTCCAAAACTGCTCTGCCGCTCTTCGTTCTGTTCGTTGGGCTTGGAAAGACTTCGGCTCCCCAAGTTTCCATCATAACTCTTCGGTATGGTTTTTGGTGATAGCTTGCGCTTACCATGTAAACCGTAGCATCAATTCCAAACAACTGAGTGCTGTAGGATAAAGCGGAGCCCCACTGTCCTGCCCCAGTTTCGGTTGTTACTCTTTCTAGTCCCTCTTTTGCAGCGTAATAGGCTTGGGCGACAGCAGTGTTTGTTTTATGGCTTCCTGCAGGGCTAACTCCCTCGTACTTGTAGTAGATTTTTGCTGGAGTCTTCAACGCCTTTTCTAGACCAGTTGCCCTGAAGAGGGGGCTAGGTCTCCAGATTCGGTACGCATCGCGTACTTCTTCGGGTATGTTTATCCACCGTTCCATGCTGTACTCCTGTTTCAGGCACTCAAGTGAAAACAGCGGAGGCGGAAGCTTCACAGGTTCCTTTGTTCCTGGATGTATCATTGGCGGCAATGGCTTTGGTAGGTCTGGCTGAATGTTGTACCACTGTTTAGGTATTTCCTCTTCGTCTAACAATATTTTTCTAGACACCATAAATGATCACTCTCTTTTCGAATTTGAGAATTAACTTTTTTTACCCTGAAGCATTTATATAAGCTTTGCCGAACAACAGTTTACCTTGAGGAAAGCTATACATGTGGAGTCAAATCAAAGAATTCTTCAAAGAGTTACCCGCACAACAACGTGTTGCACAACTCCTGTTTGAACGAGGCTTCCAAGTTAGGGAAGACGGAAAAGTCGTCAGCGGCGGAATAGAAATACCCCACACACAGATTGGAAAAGAAGCGGGTGTTGAACGCCGAGCCGTCGACAGCACTGTTCAAACGATACTCTCAAAGAACGAGCTGAAGAGGGTCTACATGAATCTCACGCAGGTATGCTCGCTGCAGGAGGTCGCTCGCGAGTTCAACCTGAGCGTAATTGTTTTTGTTCCTAAAGACGCTAGCCAGACAGGCATCATAGCCGACGTCACGAAGATAGTGTCAGAGAATGGACTCAGTATAAGGCAGGCTCTGGCAGAGGACCCGAGCATAAGTGCACACCCCAAATTAACCCTGATTCTCGAGGGCGATATTCCCTCAGAACTAATCAGCAAGATAAGAAAACTAAAAGGAACCAGAAGCATCACAGTGTACTAACCGATTCAGTGCCAACGTAGATTCTGATGGCAGAGTACATGATCCACAAAACAACAAGTTTTGACACCGTTTCCGGAACAGCAATGCCAATGTTGAATATGTTCAAAACGTAAAGCATCCACGAGAGCATAACAATCAGAAATGTGGCGAGGACAAAAGCTGACCTTTTCTCTACAGTATACACGATAGAGGTAACGCTCAGCATCACAAAATGGGGCACAGCCACCGCATAATGGAGAGAACCGTACACTTCATTGAATGCAGCCAGCAACTGAACCAAAAAAGCTGAAACCAACAAACAGACGCTACTATATTTGGCGTGCTTTTTGAAAACAGTTGCCGCGTAGATCATCAGAAGAAAACCTGCCAGCAACAACCCAAGGTTGAATATGGAGGCGGCGCTGCTGTTAACTGCGTTTCCAAGATCGCTTAAGGCGTTGGTTTCCCAACTGAACCATGGCGAAAGAGCAAGTGACGCTGCGATGGACAAGTAAACCAGTAAGGGTCCAAAAACGCCGAACAACGCATAGACCCTCTCTTCCATGCTCAGTCACTCCGATGAGAAGTAACTTTCTAGGCGCTTATAACAAAATTGCCATTAGGTGTAGCTGCGGAACTTTACTTCCTCTGCAGAGCCATCTTCGATTATTTGCCGCTCCAGTTCTTCCAGCTTGCATTTGCATCTTGAAACGTCGGCGACAACAACCCATTCAGCCGATTTTCCTCTCCGTAGAGTCCTAGATTCACTAGACAACAGATCAACGCCCTGAGTTGCTAGGATGCTTGCCGCTTTTGCGAGGGCACCCGGGGTATCCGAGAAGGCGATGCTTAATTCAACCAGTTTTGCTTCCGGGTCAGCGAAGGGAGCTATCCGAAGCTCTTTTTTGTCTAAATCAGCTATCAGCATGACGTACATTCCTTCTGAGAGCTTCACGGCTTCGCGAATGGATGAGGGCATTGTGATTCTTCCTCGCGAGTCTACTCGAACTATCTCTGTCATTCGCATCTTCTTTGGTCTCCACTATTTCTTCCGGAAACCTTTATATAAGATGTGCGGAATATGGGTTTCAACCCACAAATTACCCACGGAGGACAAAAACGATGAACAGGAGGAATAACCTTCACACGACTACACACCCCAAAAGGAACACGAGACGTTCTGCCTAACGAAATCAAACAATACCGCTACATCGAAGACCAACTAAGAAAAAATTTTGAATTATGGAACTACAGCGAGGTTCGCTCCCCCACAATCGAATTCGTCGAAACCCTATCCACAGGCGTAGGATCAGAACTGGTCGACGCCATGTTCAAGTTCCAAGACTTCGACGGAAAGCTTTTGGCACTACGAGCAGAAATGACGGCGCCTGTCGCCAGAATCGTGACGACCAGAATGCAATCCGCGCCAGAACCGATTCGCCTATTTTACATCAACAACGTTTTCAGGTACAGCCAATCTTACCTCAAGAGAGAAAGAGAGTTCTGCCAAGCCGGAGTTGAACTTGTAGGCTGCAACACATCTGAAGCTGACGGAGAAATACTGGCTCTGCTCATATCTTCTCTCAAAAAAGTTGGCTTGAATGAAGTAAGAATTGATTTGGGTCACGCCAGCCTCCTCAAGGACCTATTGGACGCAGCAGGATTAGATGAGCAACAAAGACTCTCTGTTCAGGGTCTCCTAGCGTGCCGAGACTCCGTGGGACTAAAGAAACTCATGGAAAAGAACAGTTTCCCCTCAAACCTGAGAGAGGCTTTCCTTCAGCTTTCCAGCTGCAGAAAATTAGATGAAGTTTCATCAGTTTCCCTCAACGGCTCAAAATATAATAAAGCAAACAAACAATTAGAGAGCCTAACTGAACTTCAGGAAACACTGACTGACTATAAGGTAGAAGACGTGGTTTTCTTCGATTTTTCCTTAACAAAAAAGATCGAATACTACACAGGAATGGTGTTCGAGGCATCAGTTCCAAACTTGGGTCTTCCCCTCGGCAGCGGAGGCAGATACGACAGTTTCATCGAAAAATTCGGAAAACTGAGGCTGCCAGCAACAGGCTTCGCATTGGAAATCGGGAAACTCCTCCAAGCCCTCACAGCACAGGGCTTCGAAATCCCAAACGACACAAAAACAAGGGTTATTGTATCATCCAAATTCAGAAATGCCGCAGTAGAGGCAGTTAAGACTCTTCGTGAAACAGGAGTCATAGCCTCACTGGAAGTAACGAAGAGAAGCCTCGAAAAAACAATAGAATACGGAAAGATCACGGAGACAGATTATATTGTTTCTGTCGATTCGTCCCTTAAGGTTCCCGTAACGGTTTACGACATAAAATCAGCAACTTCAAAAAAAGTAACCTTCAAAACGTTCCTGAGAAACATCGGAGGTCAACCCTAAAATGAAAAAGAAGATCCGGATCGCAATACCAAACAAGGGTCGCATCAAGCAACCGTCCATGGACGCGTTAGCTCGGGCAGGAATAACAATACTGGAAGAGGAAAGGATCTACGTTTCCAAGACGTCTGACCCCCGATTTGAGGCGGTATTCGCCAGAGCTAATGATATACCCGTCTATGTGCACTACGGTGCCGTAGAACTAGGCATCACTGGCCACGACCTAATCCTCGAAAGAGAAGCCAACGTTCTCGAATTACTGGACCTAGAATTCGGAAAGGCAACTCTCGTCGTTGCCGTGCCAGAAAAATCGTCAATCACCACAGTAAACGATGTCCCTGCATTGACGAGGGTCGCAACCGAATTTCCAAACATAACCAGAAAATACTTTGAAGAACAAGGAAAACAGGTGGAAGTTCTTGAGGTCAGCGGAACAGCAGAACTTGCGCCGAAACTGGGTTTGGCACAGATAATTGTAGACGTCACATCAAGCGGCGAAACATTGCGAAAAAACAAGCTCAGGGTAATCGGCACAATCTTTGACTCAACCAGCAGACTAGCCTGCAACAAAATTGCATACAGAACATTTGAGAAGGAAATCAGCGAGCTGCAGTCCAAACTGCGAGGAGTGGCATGAACAAAATGAGAATCATATCATCCAAAGAATTCAGGCAAGAAGCACTTAATGAGGTTCTGAACAGAGGAAAAGCTGACCTATCCTCGATTGTTTCCACAGTTAGAACAATAATAGATGACGTCAAAGAAGAGGGCGACAAAGCCCTTCTAAAGTACACCGAGAAGTTCGACAAGGTACGCCTCAGCGCGTCAAAACTGAAGGTCTCCGAGAACGAAATCAAGGAAGCATACAAAAAGCTGGAAGAAAAACAAATTGCCGCTTTGAGGAAAGCCGCAGATAATATTTCAAGTTTCCACAAGAAACAGCTCAGAGCCAAGTGGACAATGCAAATAGCGGAAGGAGTAACCCTTGGGCAAGTCACCCGACCCCTAGCGTCTGTTGGCGTTTATGCTCCTGGAGGAAAAGCATCCTATCCCTCCTCGGTGCTTATGTGTGCCATCCCAGCGCGGGTAGCGGGAGTTGAAAAGATAGTTGTGTGTTCTCCGCCAGGAAAGGGTGGAGACGTTAATCCGGCTCTTCTGGTTGCAGCCGACATTGCTGGAGTAAGCGGAGTATATCGTGTTGGGGGAGCCCAAGCTATAGCCGCCATGGCGTACGGTACAGGTACGGTACCGCGGGTAGACAAGATAGTTGGTCCGGGAAACCTTTACGTGACCGCCGCAAAACTGGAAGTAAACAGGGACGTTGCCATAGACGTTCCAGCTGGACCAAGCGAGATCCTAGTAATAGCAGATGAGACTGGCAACGCTTCCTATATCGCCGCTGATCTTCTTGCCCAAGCAGAACACGACCCACAAGCATGGGCGATTCTCTTAACCACATCCGAAACGTTAGCAACAGCGGTCAAAGAAGAAGTTTACCGTCAGATGAAGTCGCTCTCCAGAATAGACATCATCAGGTCGTCCCTAGAGAAAGGAGGACTAATAGTAAACGTCAGAGACATCGAAGAGGCAACAGAACTGGCAAATATGATAGCTCCTGAGCACCTGCAAATCCAAACAAAAGCGTCCAATGAAGTGTTCAGCAAGATTCGAAACGCCGGAGCAGTCTTCCTAGGCAAATACTCGCCCGTATCTTTCGGAGATTACTCGTCTGGATTGAATCATGTCCTTCCCACGGCAGGCTACGCAAAAATTTACTCTGGTCTCTCGAGCCTAGATTTTGTGAAGACAATGAATTTTCTCCAGTGCAGCAAGGAAGGCTACAGGAACCTGAAAGAAACGGCAGTCACCATTGCCGAAATGGAGGGCTTCGACGCACACGCAAAGGCTGTAACATTAAGAGAGGATGAAGAAAAATGAAAATCAAAAACCTAGTTCAGAAAGAAGTTAGAGACCTTTCCAGCTACGAAGTCAAAACCATCCTTGAACAAAAAACTGACGAAAACATCGTGAAGATGAACCTGAACGAGAACTTCGCCATGCCAAGCGAAGCTGTCGAAAAACTGTTGCTTGATGCCTGCCGAAGCATTGACATTCGTGCATATCCTCCACCCCGTGGGAGCCTAGCAGTCAAAGCCATCTCAGACTTTCTGGGCTTCAGCGAGTCTGAAGTCTCTGTGGCGAACGGCGCAGATGAAATCATGGATCTGCTAATGAAAGTGTTTGTCCGAAGAGGCTCGAAGGTAATGGTTATTGAACCAACGTTTCCAATGTATACTTTTTTCACCGAGTTGTATGGAGGCAGCAAAGTCACGGTTATGCTTAATAAAGACTTCAGCTTGGATGTTGATGCCATATTGAAGAGGGCAGACAAGGAAACGCGCCTGCTTTTCGTTTGTTCTCCAAACAATCCCACAGGCAACCAGTTTCGAGAATCGGACATCAAACGGCTCTTGGAGGAATTCAAGGGCGTCGTGGTTGTGGATGAAGCATATGCTGACTTCGCTGCAGGTTCGGTCATCAACTGGATAAGAGATTATGATAACCTTGCTGTTTTGCGAAGCTTTTCGAAGGCGTTCGGTTTAGCTGGGCTTCGTCTTGGCTATCTTGTTTCAAGCAAACCCGTCGTAAAATATGTTCAGAGAGTAGTGGGACCCTTCAATGTGAATTCAGTAACTCAGCAAGCCATAGTTTTGGCGTTGCAGAACTGGGGTTACTTCAAAGAAAAAATCAACCTTGTAGTCAATGAACGGGAATGGCTAATGAAGAACCTGAAACAAATCGATGGAGTGAAACCGTATCCTTCAGACGCAAACTTCATCCTCTTCAGATTAACCAAAGACAAACTCAACTCTGCAGCCTTAACTGAGAGAATGGAGAACAGAAATGTGCTGGTGAAAGACAGGGGGCACCTGCCTCTCCTAGAGAATTGCATACGGGTCACTGTTGGAACCCGAAACATGAACAAAACTTTTGTTTCAGCCCTAAAGGCGTCATTGGAGGAGTAGGCAGCATGTCTTACCGGTTGCTGGATAAGGAAAGGCAGATATATATTCGGGAAGATTCCGCGGAGCTTCTTCGTGGGATAGAAAAGATAATCTTTGATTTCGATGGCGTGCTTGCCCAAACTAGCCAGTCTTACCGCCAGACCATAAGAAACGTGGTTGACTACTACTTCCTAGAGATACTGGAACTTACAGGAGAAAAAGGAAAACTAGCTGCCTTACTGGACATCCAGAAATTCAAGGACACGGGACTGTATAACAACGATTGGAAGCTGTCCTACGCCCTAATCACATACTACATAAATCTTATACTACGGAAACTTGAACAAAAAAGCGTCCTCCAAAACTTCACGAAACAGTTCAGCAACATTCAGTTCTCGGATGTTCAGAGTTTCATTCAAAACCTGAAAAAGGTCGGCGACTTTCTTAGGCGCAACGGAATCAGCGGAACTGACCTTGCCAATCTAAAGGACGATAATATTGTTGGCTTGGACCTGTTTTTGGCACAATCCAGCCTTGAAAAGCCCAAACCGATTGAAACTTCTCTTGTGGGCGTTGACCCCGAAGTTGTAGAGGATAAAGAGAGGCTTGTTAAACGGCTGGTACCCTATGACCTTGAGAAGCCTGATCTGCTGAAGCGGCTGTTCGAAGAAACGTATCTAGGCAAAGAACTATTCAACAAAATCTATGGCACACCCTCATTCTTCAAGTTTGATGCAAGCCTTCTGGACATAGAGGAGTTTATTCCCACCAAGGAGACCCTGAAGATGCTACGCAGACAGTTTGGCAAGTTCGGAATCTACTCTGGAAGACCCAGACCACAAGGCATGTACATCTTGGAGAAATACTGTTACACAGGATACTTTGGCGAAACAGAATCCGTGTTCCTTGGAGACCTGCTCAAATCCGAGGCTGAAATGGAAAAACTTGGAAAACCAGACCCCACTCTCTTCATCGAGTTAATAGAGAAAACTGTGGAAAAGGGAGCAGGAGTAGCGTATGTGGGAGACGGAATCGCAGACGCCATAATGGTTGAAAAGGCAAAGGCGAAGGGTCTTGAGAACCTGTCCTTTCTGGGCGTCGTGTCCTCGTCAGAGGATTCAAATAAGCTTTTTACTGAATACATTAAACATGGAGCTGACGCCGTAGTAACGGACGTAAATGATATTCCATACCTGTTTACAAGTTTGGGAGGAAGTGTTTGAAATGAGAAAAGTAGAGGCTGAAAGAAAAACCAAAGAAGTGGACATAACCGTGAAACTAGATGTTGACGGAAAAGGAAATGCAGATGTCAAAACGGGCATCAAGTTTCTGGATCACGTTCTAGTCACTCTGGCCAAGCATGGTCTCTTCGACCTGACAGTCAAAGCCACGGGAGACCTGAAGCACCACATAAGCGAGGACGTAGCACTGGTTCTAGGCGAGGCACTACACAAAGCAGCGAATAAGGGGAAGGGCATCAAACGGTTTGGGTCAGCCTACGTTCCCATGGACGAATCCCTAGCAAGAGCCACAGTAGACTTGGGCGGAAGAGCATACTGCATCCGAAACCTAAGATTGATGCAATCTCAGATCGAAGACCTGAAAACCGAGGACATAGAACACTTCTTCGACTCCCTAGCCCAAGCCTCGAAAGCCAACATCCACATAACAGTCCTCTACGGCAGCAACGAGCACCACAAAATAGAGGCGGCAGTAAAGGCGTTAGCGCTGGCATTACGTCAGGCATTAACAGTTGAGCCAAGAATCGGAGATCAGGTTCCAAGCGCAAAGGGGGTTCTGTAGCGATACCTCAAGTGGCAGTTGTGAATTATGGCGTGGGAAACCTGAGAAGCATCCGTAAAGGACTTGAAAAATCGGGAGCCAACGTCCAAATCACCCACAACCCCAAAAATCTGCGCAGCTCTGATGCCATAGTTCTTCCGGGCGTTGGCGCCTTTGCCCCAGCAGTCAAAAACATGGCACCAATAACTGACGTCGTAACCGAGGCAACGGAGAATGGAAAGCCTATCCTTGGAATCTGCTTGGGGCTTCAGCTTCTCTTCACGCGAAGCAGCGAAGGCGGATCAATAAGGGGGCTTGACTTCATTTCGGGAGAGGTCGTCAAGTTGCCTGAGACTGTGAAGACTCCTCAGATGGGATGGAACACCATAGACTTCGCCCAGCCTCATCCACTACTAGAAGGAATTAGGGACCACTCTTACGTTTATTTCGTTCACTCATACTATCCACAACCCATAGACCCCGATGTTATAGTGGCAACCACAGAGTATGGGGTCAGGTTTCCTTCGATGATTGCAAAAGAGAACATCTTTGCAACGCAGTTTCACCCTGAGAAAAGCAGCAAAACAGGATTAACTATGCTGAAGAACTTCGTGAGGATCATAAAGAGGTAGCCAACATGCTCGTTATTCCTGCGGTTGATATTCTAGATGGGAAATGTGTTAGATTGGTTCGTGGTGACCCAAAGAAAAGTAAGGTCTACTATGAGGACCCGCTGGAGGCGGCTCAACTGCTGGAGAACCAA
>Ga0307378_10006361_pt1 | contig 16205 bp, 13 predicted proteins | sample UN1MG_FD_202238 | JGI IMG/M metagenome (GOLD analysis project Ga0307378, IMG submission 202238) | Soil microbial communities from Risofladan, Vaasa, Finland - UN-1 | ecosystem: Environmental > Terrestrial > Soil > Coastal area > Acid sulfate soil | place: Finland: Risofladan, Vaasa | collected... | reverse complement strand
ACTCTCCGGAATGAAGGTAGAGTTGGGGAAAATTGAATAGAGATAAAAAATGCAATAAAACAGGGTAAGTTATAGAGCAAATCATCTTTTTTAGCTTATCCTGTTTTATTTTTTAATCAAATTTGCTAATATATATTCTCTTAAAAATAATAATTATTAGTCGAAGCGCCCTCCCTTGGTTTTCTTATGATGAAATCGTGTGGTTTTTATTATTTCATATATATTCTTTAACGGTAAAACTCACCCACCGACTAATAAGGTTGGGTAGAGCACCTTGTTAGGTGAAAATTTGGTATCGGCTTCGTATTTCATTTAGCCTTTGAGCTAGTTTTTTAATCTCAGCAAGTGAACCTGTCTCAAAGTAACCATGAATTCTCAATGACGCATTTACTAGAAATCCGGCTGTTGAGTCGATATATGTAAGAAAATCCTCCAACGGCTCATCCTTGTAATAGACTACAGTAAAGTCAGTTTCATGTATTTCTAAATGTCGATTTACAAGAGCACGGATATTGTTATGAGCGTCACTACTCAAGAAATTGTAAAAAGAACGATATTCGTCTTCCATACCAGCTCTCTCAAACCGCTGAAAAACATTTAATGGGTTGTATCCTTTATTCTTAAGGTCCGCGAACTCTTTTTCATGCTCTTGTATTTGCTCATCAAGATTCCCTCCTTGTGAAATATCTTTAAGATAGGGATTAGGCTTATTCTTTGCTTCTTTCAATAGCTTAATCCATTGCTCGTGATAAATAGCATCCATGTGATAGCCGTATTCCGCCTTTTCATGTAGGTTTTTTAAGTCTACATAAGCCTCTAGAAATGATCGAAAAATTAACGGAACTCCAGTTCTACGTTTTCGATCTATTAGCATAATAAGACTCCCTGCCAGTTCAATCAGAGTCCCGTAAAGACCGACTAAATGAAGGTGTCTAGGGTGCGTCTTATTAAAAACGAGGTGCTCCGAAAAACGGATACATTCGTTGTTCAAATGTTTAAGAAAATCAAATATCTCCATTTATCCTATTCCACCTAACGACGTGCACCACCGGCCGCAAAACGCGCAGCAGTTTGCGAACAGGTGCAGTGCCTTGTTAAATACCATTTTTCTTATAATATTTTGAAATGAAATAAGTAGTAGAAGATTGTTCAAATTTGAAAGATATTTCTCTTGTTTCATGTAAAGTGCAATTAATTAAATCTGCCACATTTAAATCAAACAATACTATATTATGTCCTTTATCCAATGAACTTCTATATGCAATACCATCAAATCCATTATTTTCAAAAAATTCAGCAATTATCTGCGTAGGGACATAATCAGCAGTACTTTCATTTTGAGTGACAGGTCTTGAGAATGCTTTATCGATATCTCTCCAAACAGCATTTTTTTTCTCTTCAGGTTCAGGTTCTTTTGAATATATAGTAGTACCTTTATCATCAGAAGAACAATTGATTATAGTAACATCTCTTAATAATTTAAATTGAGCAAGAGATATACATGATCCAATCCATGGTCTAACTTCGGCCATAGCCGTATTCTTATCCGTTGATAGATAAAGATACGGTATACCTTTTGGATTCGCTCTTCCTTCAGAAGCTGTATCTTTCAGTGGTTTCATCCTTTCTGGTTTAAAAGCACAAGGAACATCATCAATGTATTTATCTTCTTCATAATAAGGCTTCCAGTCATTACCTAATTGCGATCGCCATAATATGCTCCCATCTTTAAGTTTTTCCTCTCTAGATTTACCAGTCTCTAATACAGTTTGCAGAAAATCTTTAACATCCAAATCATAAAAATATCGATTTTTTCTTTTTACTGCTTGCTCAAAGTAATGGTAACTCTGCCAAGATCTAAAATTTTTCATTTTTATATATTACCTTTTTGAGTGGTACCTAACGGCATGGGTAACCTGCCTCAAACACTGTGGGGATTACCCTTTGGTAACCATCAACCTTTATTCGGATCACTGCGTTTGTAAAACCGCAACACTATTTGCGGTCTGGTTAACCAATTGTTAGGCCACTCACAGAGTTATTTGCATTCCAAGCAACAAGCCTTTATCTGCCTTAAAGGGATGAGACTATTTGGCTAAGTTCACTTGAGCAATTTTTCACCTTTTCAATAATGGCATTCAAGGAGCGCCCTCCATCCAAACAAATCCGCATCGTTTCAACTAAGTGAAGACCTCTGCCAATTGCTTGCAATTTTTTATCGATTCCGTCTTGTAGTGAAGATATATTATACTGGCTGGCACGTAACAAAATATGGCCTACTTCCGATGCCTTCGCTTGAAATTCCTCTATTCGTCCCTGTTCCACCATCTGTTCTGCTCGATCTGCAAGACTACTTAGACTGCGGCCTGAAGAAACTATCGTTTGTTTGATTCCTCCCAACGACGCCTCCGACAATGGGACAGGGTCGATCCGGCGGTGCTTAATTGACGAAGCAAGTTCATAAACTCGACTAATTAAAGCAGACAATTTTTCCCAACAGCCCAAGTACATGCGAAAGGTCGCCACCTCATCTAATGCTTGAGCTAACTCGTTAAGCTCATCAGACATTCCTTGTTCTATTGCAGTATCTCGGATGGCAAGCTCTCTTAACTCTGCTGCTCCTTGTTGGAATTGGGTGCGCCACATTTCCAGCCACGGATTTACGTTTCGCTCGTCCGCCTCATCAGCGTAAATAAGAATATCAACAATTACTTGAGCAATTTCTGAAATTAAATGCGCTAAAGGATCTTGATCTTCTCCCTCTAAGCCTACTGCTGGTAACCATAACCTCACCAGTTCAACTATCTCGTGCGGTTCAGCGGGGCGTGATTCAGTTATATGCCGGATGTATGGAATATGATTGCTATAATAAACTGGCTGACTGCCCTTTGGGATAATTATAACCAAAACTGTTTTATCATCTTCATTTGCAAATTTTACAGTAGGGGTTATCGCTGGCTTAATCGTCCCCCGGCATATACCTTCAATTCTCCGGAGAAGAGTATCTCGTCCCTCAATTGCCAATACGTCTTCAAGACCAACTAAGTCACCCATATCCGATACACCTATAAGAATTGTTCCTGTATTTGATGTTGCAAATGCAGCAATTTCTTTGGCAAGTTCGTGAACATTTTGAGGAAAAGATTTCATGTACTCTAAGTCTTGGCTCTCTCCTCTCGCTCGGAGAACCGATAGATCCCTTGACAATTGTTCATCCGCCCATTCAGGCATTCCCATACTTACATTTCCTTTCCAATTCTATCGAGCCTAACTTAGGTTTATCTTTACTAATTAAATCAAAATCAGGGCTTTTTTCAACCATATAAACCTACATTTTTTTGTTAGGTTTTACCAATTAATTATATAAGTATTTGTCAAATAATTCAATAAATCCATACATCTTAAAATATGGTTCTTCAGTAATAAGAATAGAATGTTTTGTTTGTAAAATCAAACAAACTCGCTCTAAGAGTTTAGGCTTTTAGTTAATATATTACTTACTGTCTATAGCTATATTTTTTTCTTAAAACTTCCCGATTTTTTAAAATAATGTCTCGCATGTTTACGAAGTCCCGAAGGAATTTAGCGAAGCACCGCAAACACGCTATTAGCTGAAGTGGACCGTGAGAATATTTCAATCTTATACCCTTCTAAATCTTGTAGCATATATTTTCTTTGGAAAGTCGCCTTTTGCATACTCGACTTTCCTTTCTCCCTTCACCAGAGCTTCATCTGCATACGCCTCTATCACTTCACCTATAAACAGTTTTTTATCTCCTGTTTCTATTTCTTGCCTAACTTTATATTCCATATGAGCTATACACTCATCAATAATAGGTGCTTTTCTTTGCGTGCTGGCTGGGGAGTTAATCCCGTTGCTTTAAATTTATCAACTTGATATCCTGAGTGGAAACCACAATAATATATCTTTGGTTTTAGCTCTTTTGGAGGGAGATTTACAATAAACTCTTTAGTGCTTTCAATTAACTTACCTGAATAAGTCCCTCTTCCTATAGCACAAGCTATGAGTGGGGATTCTTTTGATATAGACATACAGAAGCTGACCGCAATGATATTTGATTTTCTTTCGTTCCCACAGTTATCAAAAAATGTCTCATCGGCCACATAAACTCCAGACATTCGACCTCAGTCTTCATTTTTATTATACCTCATTTTTGTCCATTTCATCTAACGTCTTGCGAATAAAAGAAGTTGCCGAAGCGAGGCTTAGACAATTTGAGAGAGGGCGGTACCTGCCCGACGAACCTTATAGCCGCTGTTGTATGTTGTTCTTGGTCGGCATATTATTATTTTCAACTTATCTTCCAACATGTGTGTTCTTTTTCTTTTCTTTAAAAACTTGCCCGTCTTAAACCGCTGGAGCCACGATGGCAGAAGTGGTTTTGCTTATGTCGATTATCTCCCATTTGTTTCTAAAATCATTTTCTTTAAATCTATTTTTATGAACTGCAAAACATAATAAATACTTTGGCCTTGAAAGCCCAACATAAGCCATTTTTGTAGTTTGCCTACTGTATATTCCCGCATCGTTAAAATTATTTCCTTTAAATTGTTCAGCTAAGCTTTCAGATTCATATTTTTTTTCGTAAAATGTTTCTAAATACAATGTCGCAGTGTGGGTTTGTCCCTTTACTGAATGAATGGTTGTAATTTCTATATTGATTTCGTTTTTTTTATAGATATTATTGCCTTTAGTTTCTGCAATCATATTTGAGGCTGCAACTTGTTTATTGTTAGAAGGTGTTTCAATAAATATCTTGCTTTTATCGATAGGTTTACCGAATATGCTTACAAATTCTAAGGCATAGTTTTTCAATTCAGAAAAAACATCGTTTTTTTTACCTCTAATAATATTTATACTCCATTGATAAAGCAGTAATTTTAATTTTTCGTATTGTTCTTCGTTATTTTCTTTGAGAATAAATAACAATTTCCTTTTTGCATAATTATTGTTATTTTCATCCAGTATATTCTCGTATCTCAATATCCGTAATAAAGCATTTATAATGACCTTCCTGACCGATTCTAATGTTTTTTTATCTTTATCGTAATGAAGCAGATAGCTTTCCATACAGGAATAATCTTCTTTTATTCTATGTTCATTATCATCAAAGTTTTTCCAGTAGCTTTCCAATCCCAACTTGCAGTCTCCAACCTTCCCTTTTCGCCATGCAATGACTTTATAAATGGTTTTATTGTTTTTGGGAATTTTGCCTTCTGTTTCAAATCTTTGAATAATATTGGCGAACGCAGGAACTACTTTTCCAATAGAATCATCATCAAAAACGATAACATGCGGCCTGATATTTGTTCCTGTTGGATTTTGATATCTTCCTTCAATATCGATAAATTTCAATCCAAAGCACTTGACAATATCAGCAAATTCTTTAGTAAGACGGTAGCTTCCTTTTAATTCAAGAGTAATGTCTCTATCAATCCAGATATCATCAAGTTTTGCGCTTCCATTAAAAATCGCTTGGTTTTTATCACCAATTCTTTGATAATTTGAAACTGCATTATCTTTCTTAATAAAAAGTGCTTCCAGTAAGTCGTGTTGATGTTTATCCATATCCTGCATTTCATCAACAAATACGTATTGGAATCTTTTCTGGATAATTTTTATTATATGGGGAAACTTTTTTAAGTAAATACTTGCAAGGAGATATGCATCATCATAGTGTAAATAACCCCATTCGAGTAAGTTACATTTCATTTTTAGCAATGCTTTATATGTATCCTTTTTTGAATCTTTCAATTCAAAATCTGTAGAAGCCTTATTTAACTCTGGAATTAGATTTAAGTTATCATCAAAACGTATTTTATTTAAATATTCTTCCGGGCTACGCTTTTTATTAACCCACAAATTAGCTTTATAAGGCAAGTTGTATTTACTGATTTTTTCATTATATATTTCTTCATCAATTCTATATGGTTTACTCTTAAAATGATTTGTATAATACGGTATTGCTAAAAAAGTATCGACAAAACTTTGAATAGTACCAACAAAATTAGGATAAGAAAAAAGCTTGGGGCAAAATATGGCAATCTTGCTTCTTATTTCATCTATAGCAGAGTTTGTATGCGAAATAACCAAAACACCAGCACCGTTTTCAAATGGAAGATGTTTTTCAAGAATTAGTAATTTTGCGAGCAGAGCGGTTGTTTTGCCACTACCTGGAACTGCTTGTAAATCTATAGTATCAAAATTCTTAATAAAAATACGCCTCTCTTCATCAAAACACTGCCCGTTTGAAAGAAGAATGTTTTCAGTACAAGCTATTTCATCATCAGTTACATTAATTGCCGCAGGCATATTCAATCGCCTCTATGAGATATTTAATAGCCGTGTCGTCCTTGCTGATTTTTATTTCTGGAATTGCTTTGTTGCTGTCTTCTTCAAGAATCTGTACTAATTGATAAGCAATTTCGGTTTTATTTAGCCCTTTGCTACTAAGTTTGTCAGTAAGGTTTGTATCAAAGTCAGTCCAATCTGTGCCAGGATGAATTTTTTTTACTATTTCTTGAAACGTATTACTCAAGCTTGATGATTTTAAAAGGCAGTATTCCAAAGTCCATTGTGGAGAAACAAAAGTTTTAACCGGACTTCCTTTATACTTGGCTTTTATTTTTTCTGTCTCCAATTCCTTTTTAGTCTTTCCATCCGTAGTAATAGTCGCCTCATCTTTTGGTTTTATATCTAAATCTGTTACTATTGCAACCGGTATATTCATTTCAGGGTTGGTAAGCCTTTGAAAAATTTTTGCATACCTTAAAAAGGCAGTACTTGCTACATTAACAATAGAAACGCCTTTTTCTGTTAAATTGAAGCCTGCCTTTTTAGATAAAGCAGGGAGGAGTATTTCTTCTGCCCAGCCTTCAACAAGAATAACACCCTTTGCAAAAAACAAATTGGATTTTGTCGTATCTAAAAATATTTCCAAATAGGAATAGTCTGTTTTATCCAGTTTGGTGTATTCTTTTCCCATAGGAAATGCATTATTGTTATTACAGATAATAAGGTTCTCAAGTTTTACTTTTGAAGCGAGATTTGGACTATGCGTCGTTAAAATAAGCTGAATATCTTTTAGTTCTTGCAATGATTCAATTATCTGCATTTGGGCCTGAGGATGCAGGTGTGCTTCTAATTCCTCTATCAATCCCAGGCGAACACCGTCCCATTTTGTTTTTCCCAAGTGCAGTAATTCTGAGGCAATAAAGAGGCGGTTCAATGTTCCCAGTCCGGGATTTATTTCATCTTTAATAGATAATTCCAATTTTTCAAGAATATTTTTTAACTTCCCTTCCGATACAGTAAATAATGAATCTTTGTTTTTATCATAAAGTGAGTGAATAAATTCATCTATTTTATCTTTTAGCTCTTTTCCTTTCTTATCTGCAATGTCTTCAAATCCATCCGTTCCATCTGTATTAGGTTGTTTTGCTTCAAAATATTTCTCAATTGACTGATTAAATTTTCTAAATAAAGCTACAAGGTGATGTGTTTCTTCTTGTCCTTTGAAAGCTTCATGACCTTGTAAAATTTGAGATATTCTTGAATTCTTTTTTGGTATAAATTCCGCTTCTGCATCACGTAAAGGCTTTAAGTATGTTACTTTCAAGTACTCTCTTGCTTCGGCTGTTAGCGGATAGCCTTCTTCATCTACTCCTGCATGTATATCCGATGGAAGTATTTTCCCGTACTTTCTTGTAACATCATATAAAAGACGTAAATATGGTTTTGCGTTTTCTCCCTGTCCACTCCAACCGAGCCATTCAGTAAAATTCTTCGCTTCATTATCTGCTAAATCCTCAAAAGTTAATTCAATTCTAGATCTGTTTGTTTCGTTATAGAAATCATCATCTATTACTCTAAGCCATTCATAACTATGTGTTTTTAATAAAAGTTTTATTGCATCGATAATTGCAGATTTCCCCGTATCGTTTTCACCAATAAGCACATTTAAGCCTTTTTTGAAATTCAAATCCAAATTCGGTTTTTTAATATCAAAATCAGCTTCTGTGCCGAATTTTCTAAAATTCCAAAGTTTTATATTAGACAAATACATGATTTCATGGTTTCCTTTGAATAATCATTATTTATACATATTCCCCTTAAAACGCTATCAATTTCTCTCCGAGTAGATGTTTTAAGTTCCATTTCATCGTCGTATCAAGCGCCCGCTCAAGACAGATAAAAATTTTGTCCTTGTATTGTTCCAGTTCTTTCAGCGTTTCATTTGCAATACTCATATCCATACAGATAAGGCACTCTTTGAAGTCGTCATTAATCTGAAAAACCTTGTTTTTAGAAAAACCATCCGATTTCTCTTTTGAATAATTGAGCATAAATCCATTTTTCAGAAGCACTTCATCAAAAATGTTTTTTTCATCTATCATAGCCAGATACATTACTTCTTTTTCGTCTATGTATTGATTAAGCAATGCCAGGTTTTCTTCTTCTGTTTTTGCGGGGTCGGAAGCAAAATCTACACGGGGGAAGTTGGATTTAGCGAGTTTGTAAACCTTGAAACCGGTTTTAAACGGCTTTTTGTCGTTATCCAGCAAAGAAGGCTGCTTTTCCGCTTCTTCTTTTTCAATTCTCTGTATTACGCGCTTGTTACGCTCAATTGTTATGTCGGAGATTTTTTTGTAGCCAGCAGCTAAAGCCTTTTTCCCTGTATCAGTATTTTCAGTAATAAGCTCTGGAATTTGTATCAAAATAAAATTCCTAGCTTCATCTTTTTCAATATTTAATTCAATTGTAGCTTGGGCTGTAGTACCAGAACCAGCAAAGAAATCCAGAACAATATCCCCTTCTTCTGTAGCCATGAGAATGCATTGTTTTATTAAATTTACCGGTTTTGGAAAATCAAAGAATTCCGAAAGTTTTAAATCACCAAGTTCAATAGTGCCTGTTTCTGTTAAGAATTTGTTGTCATCCCAAATAGATTTTGGTTTATATGTTGTTTTCCGATATTTTTCATATATACCGTAATTACCATCTTGTTTCTTTTTGGCAATAAGGTTGCTTTTAAGAGTGTTAATATTATTGTTTTTAAGAAATTTCTCCTTTCCCCATCTCCAACAGCTTTCAATTCCTTCCGAATTAAAAGGTAAAACTTCTATTGTAAATTTATCACTCTTTAAAAGCGAAACGGGAGAAAAGCCTTCCTTATCGATATCTTTGCTATTGCATATAATAGAGTAATAAAGATTAGGGCGATTGTGCCTACCAAATTTAGGATTTCTATTTCTTAGTTCACGGATATTGAATTTACCGATATCATCTTCAAGGTTTAAATCATCACTGTCGCGATTCTTTTCAAGCTCAAGCAACTCCGTTTCTGGTGTTTTTGTATAAACAAGGATATATTCATGCGTTTTAGCTATTTGTTTATATGTTTGCCCTCTGCTATTTGCTCGCACAATAATCTTGGTCAAAAAATTATCCTCTCCAAACACTTCATCACAGAGTTTTTTCAAATGTGTAATTTCATTGTCATCAATTGAAATGAAGATTACACCATCATCTTGAAGCAATTGTCTCGCTAAAATCAGTCTTGAATATATCATATCAAGCCAATTTGAATGGAAACGACCAGATGTGTCACTGTTTGTGTCAATGATAACGCCATCCTTTGAAACACCTATATGTTCCCAATAATTTTCCTTTGTGTCATCCCATGTATCTGAATACACAAAATCCTTATCTTTGTTATAAGGTGGGTCAATGTAGATACATTTCACCCTTTCCCGGTATCCTGCAAGAAGGCATTTTAGTGTTTCGAGATTTTCTCCCTCAATAATCATATTGCCATCAGCATATTCAGGATTGACGCTTCTTTCTTCGTCATAAACCAGTGTTGCCTTGCTCGGCGTAAAAGCGGTCCGTTTTGCTTCGCTTTTCCCAAACCATTTAAATTCAAAGCGCTCAGTTTCTTTCGCAAGGTCGGGGTCAATAATCTTTTTCAGTTCGTCAGGATTGAGCTTTCCCTCTACCGTGAATAAATCAGGGAAAAGACTTTTCAGCTTTTCTAGTCTTTCCTTATTTAAATCCGGGGTCTGCATAAGTTTTATATCAAGTTCAGACATTTACAAGTTCCTCTACTTTATTTTTAAAAGTCGTATATTCTTTTACAGGCGCAAAATAATTGACCTTTGCTTCAATACCCAGAGCTTCAAAGTGTTTTATGGCGCATTTGATTTTATAGATTTCATTTTCGGTTAAAGCCTTGCGGTCGTCAAGGCTGTTTGTTCCTTTAGTCTCAATAACAAAATAATATTCGGATTCGCTTTCTGCCCGTATCTTTTTCTTTTTCAAAACAAGCGCGAAATCAGGATTATATTCTCCGGCAGGCGTTTTAATGACATAGAATGACGGCAGTTTTAAAAAACAAATAACTTCTGTGTCGCCGTCCGCTTCACGGGCAAATTTCTGTTCCTGCTCGCTGTCCCAGATGATGTGGTCATAAATTCCTTTATTTGGAGTTGGTTCTATTTTATCCGTGTTTTTAACGATAAATTGTTCGAACTGGTCAATATCAAAGGTCTCTCCAGTGATTCGGTAATCCAAAGCCCTTAGCATTTCATCAAGCTCTATGTAACGTATTTTCCGTACTGCCTCCTGTAAAAAGCGGGGTGAATTTTTTATTATCTCTTTTCTGTTATTAAGTCCTTGCACAATTTTAAAAACCGTGGGGTAGGCCAAAGATGTGTTTTCGCTTATCTCTTCTACTAGGTCTATAGGCGCGAATAAAACATTAACGGCCTTACTTTCTGTTCTGAAATCCTGTGTTTGAATACCATCTTCTGAAATGCTCTGTATCCTACCCAAGGCAACCTGCACTTGATGCTCTGAAATAGTTATCTCATTTATAGCTTTGATTGATTCGTCGATTACTCTTTCTTCATCGAAAGAAACGAGATATTCCGTTTTTTGTGAAAGCCGTTTCCAGAAAGAACGGAATGAAGGATTATTAAAATGGGTGTCGTTTCTGGATAAACGTTTTTCGGTGATTTTTTGGCCTTTATGGTTGTTTCTTGTCTCGGCTCCCGCCTCGCTGCTACCGTAAATCTCTGCTATTTCAGCCTGATACTGAGAAACAAAAGTCTCATAAGTTTCATTTGGAATAACAGTTAATAGGTTTGTTTCCTGTCCTTCTGTTGTTTCCGGCTTGTCATAAACTCTTTTGCCGTCCTGATTAACGCATATACGCAATCCTCTGCCTATTTCCTGACGTTTTTTTATCTCGCTGTAGCTCTGGTTCAGTGTGGCAATATTGAATACATTGGGATTATCCCAGCCGACGCCAAGGGCGGAGTGCGAAAAAATAAACTCAACAGGGTTATCAAGAGAAAGCAGCTCTTCTTTTGATTTTAAAATGAGGTCGTAAAGCTCTTTGTTGTTTTTCATAGAGCCTTCGTTATCTGTAAAATCACCCTTGCCTGTCTGTGCAAAATAATAGCCTTGCGATTGTTCAATTTTTGAATTGTCTGCTTCCCTTCCATAAAAATCCTTATGCGCCTTCTTGTATTGTTCGATGAAAGCCTTTTTTATAATCCCGTCCGGTTGAATGTAATTGTCAACCCTATCAATAAATGTAAGAGACAGGCATTTTATTCCGAGTTGCTTTAATTTCTCTTTTTTGCGGAAATGGCTATCAATAAGCCAATAAATCTGTTCACCGAAAATTACTGAAAGGTCTTTGGCCTGTTCTCCTTCATAAATAACAGCACCATTCTTGAATTTGACAAAACCTTTTCCACGAATTGGTTTTGCTATCTGTTCAAGGATGTAACCTTTATAAATGATATTGCCTGTTGTTTCACGCAAATCTGCATTTTTATCCAGTTTTTTTAAGTTCTTAAACTTGAATCCGCTTGCGGTTTGATGCCACGCTTTTAAAACTGCTTTTGGTTCACCTTTTCCAATTTCTATTTTAACGAGTTCAACTTTCATTGACGCTTCATCATTTTTTTCAGAGACAGTTAAAACTTCTATCTTTTTGACAAGACCTTGCTTGTAACTGTCATAAGGCGTGAGACGGTAAATCAGATTGGATAATATCTTATGTGTGGCTGAATAGCGAATTTTTAATAAAGGGTTGATTGTTTTAATTCTTTCAATAGAATTTTCCGTATCCATTCCTTCTTGAGGTTCATCCATTATGATTATGGGATTAGTACGGGAAATCGCCTCAATGTAGGCCATGTTGGAAAACAAATCTTCCCGTTGCGCCTGATTAAGGATACGGTCATCGGAATTGAACGATTGTAAGGTCATTACCATAATTTGAGGATGCTGTTCCTCAACAAAATTCATAACTTTTGAAAGCCGTTTACTGTCATATTCAAAATAGCTTGGCTTTAGGTTGTAAATATCTTCAAGCTGTTTTTCAAATGTTTTTAAAGTTGAAAGCACTCCTTCTTTTATCGCAACAGAAGGAACCAGTATTATGAACTTTGTAAATCCGTAATGTTTGTATAATTCAAATATGGTTTTTATGTAAACAAGGGTTTTTCCCGTCCCTGTTTCCATTTCAATGCACAAGTCATTCGTCTTTTGAATATTCGCCGTTTCTTCTTTAATTCCATTTTCAATCAACACATCTTTAATATTTTGAATTACTTCGTCTGTCGTTAATGAAAGAATATTTGCGCGAATTCCTTCAATACAAGCATTATCAAAGGTGTTCTTCTCCTGACCTTTGAAAACAGAGATAACTGATTGAATTGCTTGTTGTTGATACTCTATCTGTTCAAGTTTTAATTCCATCTAATCATACCTTTTCTTTTTATCCAACATGGACATTGGGCATCCGAGATGGGCAAGTTTTTATTCTTTTCATAAAAATATCTAATTCCTCATTCTTAACACACATGTATTCTCTTTGCATTTCGCCGACCAAGCATTTCATATAAAATAACCGAATTACTTCGCTTATGTGTCTAAATCGACATATTTTGCGAAGTACTTCTTATACACGACTCTAATTGAAGTTTCAAAAATTAAACATTATTTTTCCTTGTGTTATCTCTTTATAGATTCTTATGTTTATCATAAACTTATTTTATTGATTCCACAAATAATAATTATGGAAATATGGAAAGAGAAAAATACTAATTTAATAAGTAGATAACTAAAAGACAAAATAATTCCACGATTTCATTTATCGCTCCCAGTATATCTCCGCTTATGCCACCAATTCTTTTCTGGGAATATTTTAATATCAATAATACTATCCCTGTTGCTATAATGAGTAGAGGTAGAAAATATAATTTAAATAACAAAATACCTATAACTGCCATAGTCAAACTGGCAAAGATAACCTCTCTCCAGCTAACATAATCAATAAACAATTTACCCATACTATTTTTTAAGCGAGTAGGCTTACCTAAAAAAGCAGCTATCACCATACTACAACGTCCTATAGCTGGAGTAAAAAATAAGGCAGCATCTTTTAAAAATAAAGGCATCTCTGCCAGAAGGACAAATTTCAATAATAAAAGAGAAAATAAGGCCACTACCCCTTTAGCCCCGGTAGAACTATCCTTCATAATCTTTAGTATTTCTTCTTTATCGTGTCCTCCCAAAAATCCATCTACACTATCGGCAAAACCATCTAAATGCAGCCCTCCGCTTAGCCAGATCCAAACAATTAGAACTAAAGCATCACCCACCAACGAAGAAACAGCGAGGTAATAAAATATCCGTCTTAAAACTACCAGCAATACACCTATTAACATCCCTACAAGTGGAAAGAAAGCCATAGAATTAGCAAAATTTTCTTCTAATGCCTCTTCGTTTTGGTTAGTATTATTAGAAGGGAGAAACGAAATTACGGGGATAATAGTTAAAAACCGTATAGCTAAAGATAAATCTCTTAAAATTTTCATTATTTTATCAGCCCTTTATCTTTAATGGTATCCCTGAGACCATCATAAAAACCTCATCAGCTTTATCAGCAATGATACTATTTGCTCTGCCCAAGATATCCCGATAAACTCTTCCGAGAGTATTATTCGGAACTAAACCCATACCAACTTCATTAGATACAATGATTATTTGAGCGGGTACCTTGTAAGAAACCTCAGCTAATTTCTCAATTTCTGCTAAAATTTCTCCTTGCCACCTGGAGTCTTCCACTTTATCCTCTTTTCTTAATAAGAGATTAGAAGTTAACAAAGTCAAACAATCTATAAGGATAACTTCTTTTTCTAAACCTAAACGACTCACTAATGCTCTAACTTCTATCGGTTCTTCATAAGTCTCCCAGGTGTTTAGTCTCTTTTCTCTATGTTTTTTTATTCTATGAGCCATCTCTTCATCCAGAGGTTGACCGGTAGCGATATAAACCACTTCTTTACTTGTTTTAGCAGCTAACTTCTCAGCAAAACTACTCTTCCCACTCCTTGCTCCCCCGGTGATAAAGATTAATTTCCCTCTCGACATAAAATTTATTCTTCTTTCTATTTTCTATTCTTTTAGAAATCTGTCTTATATTATCTTCTTTGAACGTATTGCACTATGTCCTTTGTCTTTATTTGTATTGTCTTTTGTTTGCCTTGGACGCGATGCATCGTGCCCTTACATTATTGCGGGTTCGATGAATCGAACCCCTACCTCTGACTCCTAATTTTCTTCATGCAATACTAACGACTATTTGACAAATTCATAGACATCGCGAACTCAAAAGTTTACACACATCGTGAACCCTAATGAAAAAAAGTTTACACACATCGTGAACTATACTAATATAAATATTCTATACTGACCTTTAAAAAGGAGGTCAGTATGAATATCAAAGAATTAAGAGAACAAGCTATAAAAAGATATGAAAACGGTGAATCTCCTAAAGAGATCTACCAGAGCCTTGGTAAGGGTAAAACTTGGTTCTTTAAATGGCTAAAACGCTATAAATTAGATGGGGAAGATTGGTCTAAAAACCACTCTCACAAACCCCATCAAAGTCCCAAAAGGATTGATGAAATGATGGAACAAATGGTTATTGAAACCAGAAAACATTTAGAAAAAAAATTATATTCCCAGATTGGAGCCCTATCCATCAGTTATGATCTTAACAAACAGGGAATAATCTCCCCTCCGATATCAACGATTAATAAAATCCTTAGAAGAAACGATTTAATACATCAAAAAACTAAATATATTCCTAAAGGGGTTAATTATCCTTCTCTACTGATTACTCATAGTAATTATGTACATCAAATGGATATAGTTGGCCCTCGATATATAAAAGAGGATGGAAGATTCTACTCGGTAAATATTATTGATGCCTTTGACCGCCGGAATAGTACCAATCCTGAACGTAGACAGAGCAGGATAGCGGTTAGCAAAGGTTTGTTATCTTCCTGGAAGACCTTGGGTATACCCCTCTATGAGCAGATGGATAACCAACTTTCTATGCGGGGGAGTAATCACTACCCTCACTCTTTTGGATTAGTTATTCGCCTCTGTCTTTATGTGGGCATACAACCTCTCTTTATTCCTCTAAGAGAACCTTGGAGGAATGGGATTATTGAACATTTTCAAAATGTCTTTGATAAGATGTTCTTTCGAGCACAATATTTCAAAGACTTTGCTTATCTTTACCAGGAAGCTAAAATTTTCGAAAAATATCATGATCAGAATCATCATTACAGTGCCTTAGGGGGCCTTACTCCAAACCAAAAGTGTTCTGGAAATATCAAGCTTTTACCTGTTTCTTTTAGGCTTCCTAATAAGCTTAGTATTTGTCCAGGATATGTACACCTTATCCGTTTTATCCGTAGTGATCGAATTTTAGATATCTTTGGAGAAAAGTTCGTTATGCCAAGTGATTTAGAGTATGAATATGTCTGGGCTACTATTGATACTGCCAAAGAGAAATTGTTTGTACACCATGATTCTAAGTTAGTAGTAGAATATCCTTATCCTTTACCAAAAAGCTCTATTGATTTATCAAGGTTCGATCTCTAGAGTTCACGATGTCTAGATATTTTATTATCATTAAGAGTTCACGATGTGTGTGTATTTTAAGACTCTAAGAATAGTTCACGATGTGTGTGTATTCATGAATTACCCGTTAGATATTTAAAGACTAATTTAATTAAAAGAAAAGTTTTTTAGTTTTGGTCCCTTTTTAAAAATTTCTTTTAGCTGATAAAATTGTTTGAGCAATCTATTT
>Ga0307378_10006359_pt1 | contig 16206 bp, 16 predicted proteins | sample UN1MG_FD_202238 | JGI IMG/M metagenome (GOLD analysis project Ga0307378, IMG submission 202238) | Soil microbial communities from Risofladan, Vaasa, Finland - UN-1 | ecosystem: Environmental > Terrestrial > Soil > Coastal area > Acid sulfate soil | place: Finland: Risofladan, Vaasa | collected... | reverse complement strand
CTCATCGGTAAAGTTTTTATGTAATTGCTTAGACATAATTTAGAACCTCTTTTCTCTTTAGAATTTAGTTCTAAATTATACCTTTTTACTGTTTTTGGGTAGTCCACTTTTATCTTTTAAATCATTAAAAAACAGTCCACTTTTATCTTTTATTTGACAGGATAAAAAATTTTCTTTACAAGTGAAAATATTTATGTTAACATGAAATTGATATCAGAAAGCGATTTCATAAATAGGAGAAGTTATGGAAAAAGTATCGGTGTTAGGAAGTATTAATATAGATTTTGTCTCCTTTGTCTCTCGCTACCCTCACCCTGGTGAAACTCTCGTCAGCAACGATTTCGGCATCTTTCAAGGAGGAAAGGGCGCCAATCAGGCTATCGCCCTGGCCAAGTTAGATGTTCCTACTTTGATGTTAGGAAAAGTAGGTAAAGATATCCTCAGTGATTTAGCGCTTTCCTCACTTAAAGAAAGCGGAGTAGATACTACCGGAATTTCTAAAAGCCAGAAAAGTTCTACCGGTTCTGCTTCTATCTGGGTCAATGCCCAGGGTCAGAATTCTATCGTAATCTATCCCGGAGCCAGTGGAGAAGTTGATGAAGATTTTATTATCCAGCATGAAAAATTCTTTGATGATGCCTCCTGGTTTTTAACTCAATTTGAAGTCCCCCTAAAATCCATTCTATTAGCCCTAAAGCTTGCCAAAAAACATGGCTTAAAGACTGTGATGGATCCTGCCCCGGTAAAAAAATTTAGCGATAACCATATCTGGGAATTGGTAGATTATCTTCTTCCTAATGAAATAGAACTAAAAGAACTTACTCATACCGAGGATGTTTTAAAAGGAATTCATATCCTTAAATCCCGGGGAGTAAAAGAAATCATCGTTAAATTAGGTAAGCAAGGTGCAGTATATGAAGATAAGGGTAAATTACTTTCTTTCCCGGCTGTACCAGTAGAACAGGTAGTAGATACTACCGGAGCCGGGGATTGTTTTATCGCCGGTTTTTTGCATGGAATGATTCAATGGGGAGATATTCCCCGGGCGATTAAGATAGGAAATCTAACTGCTTCTTACTCTATCCAGAAGAAAGGGGCAGCGATATCTTTCCCCAAAAAATCTGAAATTGATTGGAAAAAATTGGAATGAAAGAAAAGTGTACTATTTATGATGTGGCAAAAATAGCAGGAGTTTCACCTTCGACAATATCAAGGGTAATGAATACCCCAGAAATAGTGGCAGAAGATACTCGCCAGAAGGTTGCGAGTGCGGTAAAAGAATTGTCTTATATTCCTAATATGATGGCAGCAAATATGCCCAGGAGAAGAACAAATTCTATAGGTTTGATAATACCGGATATAACCAATATATTTTTTTCTAATCTGGTAAGAGGGGTTCAGGATGTTTGCGAAAAGCATGGATACAGCGTATTGGTAGTGAATTCAGATGATAGCCAGGAAAAGGAAGGTCGTTATTTAAAGCTTTTATATTCCCGGCGGGTAGATGGAGTAATTTTGACCGTTGCAGGTTATCGGGAAAAGGAGTTTCCCGAAGAAGAGCTGTCTTTACTTAAAAAGATGAATATAGTACTTATTGATAGAGAAATAAATGGAATGACGACTCCTATCGTCAAGGTAAATAATTTTGCTGGGGCTTATTCTGCAGTTAAATATTTACTGACAATGGGGCACAAGAAGATAATGTATTTAGCCGGAATAGAAGGGACCAGAACTAATCAGGAAAGAGAAAAAGGTTATCTTTCTGCCCTGAAAGAAGTCCATATAAATTGGAAAAAGGAATTAATGGCTGATTTTCGCCTGGAAACTGCTTATCAGAAGATAATAGTCTATTGGCCGCAGCTACAAAATTCTAAAGATCTACCTACAGCGATCTTTGCCGCTAATGACCTGATGGCTATTGGAGCTTTAAAAGCCTTTGCCCAATTAAAGGTACGGGTACCAGAAGATATATCCATAATTGGATTTGATAATATCCCCTTTTCGGATTGTACTTATCCACCCTTGACCACTATTGCCCAACCTACTTATAAAATGGGTCAGAAAGCAGTTAAGACCTTACTCAAATTGATAGATAAGAAGAAAATAAAGAAATCTGTAGAGTTTGAAACTGAGCTTATTGAACGGGAATCTGTAAGAAGAGTAAAGACGAAGTAGATCAAAATATATTGAGATGGATGAGTACATTAATGGATGCCGAAATACTTAAAATAAATAATAAAACTAATAAATTAACAAGTTTTAAAATATTATATATAGTTATTTGTTATAAATGAAGTCCTGTTTTAAAGAGGGGGGGTGGTAAATGAATACTTTCCTTTGGTTCTGTTAAAATAGAGAATGAAAATAAGGAGGTTCTGGAGCATTAATTTGTAACCACATCTTGAAGCCAGGACACAAAAAATTAAAGGAGAAAAGGAGAAGAGAAATGAAAAAGCGTTTTTTGGTTTTTCTTGTATTGGTTTTCACAGTTATAATGATTCTAAGTGCTTCTGGTAGTGCGACTAAACCTTTTGAAGGTCAAATGGTGATTGTTGCTGTTGGAAGCTTCATGAGCACTGGTGCAACCATGTTCGAAAAAGAGTGGGAAGAAAAAACTGGTGCTAAACTGGAAGTTGTCGAAATACCTTTCGGTGATCTTTACCAACGGTTATTTGCTTCCTTTAGTACTGGCTCAGATGAATTTGATATAGCAATTTATGCGTCAAATTGGATCCCAGAATTTGCGATGAATGGTTATATTCTCTCTCTCGAAAAGTACTATCCGCAAAAAGACAACTGGGATCAGGTATTACCGAAAACCCAGAAAGTGATGTTTTTCTTAGGTGAACGGTATTCTGTACCAATGGATGGCGATGTAATCTTTGGTTATTACCGTAAGGACGCGTTGGAAAACCCTGAGTACCAAGCAAAGTTTAAGGAAAAATACGATTACGATTTAGCAGTGCCAGCAACTTGGGAACAATACCGCGATATTGCAGAATTCTTCACTGGTTGGGACTGGACAGGCGATGGTAAAGATGATTACGGCGTGCTTGAAGCCTTAGGTCCTAAGGATGTAGGTCCATTTATTTTAACCTCTCGCGCGGCGGCTTATGCAGCCAATCCAAATGTTCCTGGTTCGTTGTTCTTCGATCCTGATACTATGGAACCAAGCATTAGTAACCCTGGATGGGTTAAAGCTGTGGAAGATTGGATTGAGATTAAAAAATTTGGCCCTCCCGAGATGATTACTTATGGTGGTGGTGCAATGCGTGGTAACTACGTGGCAGGGAATTATGCATTAGCGATTGACTGGGGAGATACTGGCATAGGTGCCCAAGATGAAACAGCTTCAATTGTAAAAGGCAAATTAGGTTATTTTGTTCTTCCAGGTTCGACGAAAGTCTGGAATATCAAGACCAACCAGTGGGATGAATTTGATATACCACAACAAGCCCCTTACCTTGGTTGGGGTGGATGGCATGCTTCTATTGCGTCTTCGAGTAAAGTTGCTGATGCTGCATGGGATTTCTTGAATTTTATAGATAGCACAGAGAATTCATTTAAGGCAGTGACTAATCCCGCAACTGCAAGAAATCCGTATCGGACAAATCATTTTGAAGACTTAAGTGCATGGGAAAACTCTCTTGTTGGCTATGAAGACCCAGGTCCTTATTTGGCCGCACAATTGGATTCAATGATGCATCCCAATGCTCAATTTGATCTTCGTATCCCGAAAGCTGGACGGTACTTCGAAGTGCTTGATAACTGGGTTCAACAAGCTTTAGCTGGGCAAATGACTGCAGAAGAGGCATTGAAGAAAGCGGCTGAAGAATGGAACCGAATTACTGCAGATGCAGGATTAGAACAACAGAAGAAATTCTATCGTGACCTTTATGGCCTTGAATGATTTTGTAATGGATTAGAAAATTCGTAGATACTCTTCCGGAGTACACCTGATTTAAGTTTTCGTATTCCGGGAGAGATCTCGAAATGTAATATCCTAGTTAATCGAAAAATTGGGTAGCAACATTATTACTACATAATCAAACCTTACTGATTAATCTGTGTCTAGATTGGAGAGATTTTATGAAAAATATAAAACATTTTCTTATTGCTCCAACATTATTATTCTTCATAACGTTCAGTCTATTACCATTGTTATTTGCCTTAGGCTTGAGTCTGACCAACTTTTCATTGGGTGGTCATGCAAAGTGGGTGGGCTTAAGAAATTACATTTGGCTCTTTAAAGACCCAATTTTTACTGGCAGTTTTAAAAACACAGTTTTATATACTTTAATCGGCGTGACTTTCCAATATTGGTTAGGGCTTATTCTTGCCGTGTTTGTAAGTTCATTTAAAAAACGACGGTTAATAAAGTTAATGATCTTATTGCCGTTTATGTTGCCCCCATTAGTCATTGGGTTTACATGGAGAACACTATTGGACTCACGATTCGGTCCAGTTAATGCTCTTTTAAAAATCTTTGGGATCAATGCCATTAATTGGATTACAAATCCGAAATTGGCTTTCTTCAGTATCTTGGTTGTGGACACTTGGCAATGGACACCTTTTATGTTCTTGATCTTATTTGCAGGATTACGGATGCTACCAAAGGAACCCTTTGAAGCTGCTCATGTAGATGGGGCGTCAGCATGGCATTCCTTTTGGGATATGACATTCCCAATGTTACTACCTATATCTATTGGTGCGATTGTCCTTCGTTCCATTGAGGCATTCAAAATATTTGATATTGTTTTCTTTATTACAGGTGGCGGCCCAGGAAATGCAACTAGTAGTCTGACGTTAAATGGATACTTCACAGCTTTAAGATCTGGAAACATGGGTTATGGGGCTGCTATGAGTGTATTAATGCTCTTGACTGTAGCTATAACTGCAGTGGTTTTACTCATGGCATTAAGGGGTTTCTTGGCAAAACCAAAACGGCAAGGTGAGATTGCTCTAACTGCATACTCAACTGAGTCTCAAGCATCGGAGGGAACTAACCTTGGATAAAAAAAATACTTTATCAAAAACATTGCGTACCGTTGGTTTGATATTTTGGGGCATCTTTGCACTGTTTCCAGTGTACTGGATTATTATCACTGCTTTCAAGCAATCCAAAGATATTTATCAAGGTCCATTTTTGTTACCTTTTGTGGATTTTCAACCTACTATTGCTGCATGGACTAAATTAATGGGACCATCAAAAGATCAATTTATAAACGCTCTCACCAACAGCATTTTGTTTGCATCTGTGAGTGCCCTAATTGCAGTATTATTAGGCTCCTTCGCTGGGTATGGTTTGGCCCGTTACAGCTATAAGTACGGCAATATGAAAAATAATGATTTAAGTTTTCTTATTATCTCACAGAGAATTATGCCACCGATAGTGGCAGTGATTGCGTTGTTTGCGATATTTAGTTTCATAAAATTGCTTGATACAAAGGTCGGCATGATCTTAGTTTATACCTGGTTCAACCTGCCTTTGACTGTATATATAATAACAGATTTCATTAGTCGAATTCCAAGAGACATAGAATATGCAGCTGCAATAGATGGTTATGGAAAAATCCATCAAATATTCCGTATTACTCTACCTCTAGCAATGCCGGGATTGACTGCTGCTTATTTGCTTGCGTTTTTCTTTTCTTGGAATGATTTCCTTCTTGCTCTCATGCTTACCTTCCGAAAAGCTTCTACCCTTCCAATCATGATTATGAACCTAAGTACAACTGATAATCCTCAATGGTGGTTCATTTCTGCGGTTGGAATTATTTCGATAATTCCACCAATGATTGCGGCGATTGTGTTAGATCACTTCATTGATCGCCAGTTACTTTCTGGCGGAACACGCTAATGGAGGTTCTTAAATGAGTCGAATTCAAATTGATCGCGTGACGAAAAAGTATGGCAAAGTTATTGCCATCAATAATCTATCATTCAGCTGCGAGGATAGTGAATTAATTATTGTCTTGGGTAAACCAGGAGCAGGCAAATCAACTCTTTTACGTATGCTCGCTGGAATCGAAGAGCCAAATGAGGGACAAATTTATTTTGGAAACAACTTAATGAATGGCGTTGCTCCAGAAAAGCGCAATGTGGCGATGGCTTTTGAAACTTACGCGCTTTACCCACATTTTTTAGTAAAACAAAACATGCTATCGCCATTAATGTCCCCTAATAACACTATTGATAAAAACTTACGAGAGAAGAGGATTCACGAAGTCTCCCAATTGCTTGAAATAGAACCCCTATTAGAACGCAAGCCTTCACAATTAAGTGGTGGCCAGAGACAAAGGGTTTCCTTAGCAAGGGCTTTAGTAAAAGCTGAGGACACGAATTGTGTATTTCTTGACGAACCTATTTCTCACCTTGATGCCCGACTTCGAAATTCATTGCGTGGTGAATTAAAAAAATATCTGAAAGACAAGAAAGCGACTGTGATCTACACAACAGCAGATTATGCTGAAGCGTTGGGAATTGCAGATCGGATCCTGATAATAATTGATGGTACGGTCAGAATGTTTGCATCACCGGATAAGGTGTTTGATGAACCAAAAGATCTTGGTGTAGCAAATATGATTGGTGATCCGAAGATTAATATTTTTGAAGTTAATGGAAAAGGTACTATTCAAGTCGGAGATTTGACGCCAACCCTTAAATATTTTGAAAAAGTTCAAGCAAAGTATATTGGTATTCGACCACTTGATATTAATATAATGTCTTCAAAAAATTTAGATTTAATACCAGGAACTGTATATGTTACCGAACCTATTGGGTATGATCAAATTGTTCGAGTAATGGTTGGATCGAAAATGATTAATATCAAAATGCCTTTAGAAAACAATACATTTGCTATCAATCAACCTGTTTGGTTAGATATTAATTGGAAAAACGGTTTGATATTCGACAATGATGGAATGCTGAAAGGATTGGACTAATATGACTACGATCGGCATTGAAAATGTATCAAAAATCTATGATGGAAAAGTCGTTGGTGTGGATGATATCTCACTTTCAATAAACGAAGGAGAGTTCATGGCGTTTCTTGGTCCATCTGGATGTGGCAAAACATCAACCTTACGAATGATCGCTGGTCTTGAAGAGATTTCGAAAGGAACAATTTATTTTGACCAAAAACCGATAAACGAGATACCGTCAAATCGAAGAAATGTTGCCATGGCTTTTGAAAATTATGGGTTATATCCTCATATGTCAGTTTACGAAAACATCGCATATCCATTGAAGTTGCGCGGTTTTACCCATGACCAAATCGCAAAGAAAGTTGTTGAAATAGTTCGGCTATTAAAATTTGAAAGTTATCTCGATGATAAACCAAGTGATTTGAGTGGAGGTGTACAGCAGAGGGTTTCGCTTGCCAGAGCACTTGTAAGAAACCCTTCTGTATTATTACTTGATGAGCCGATTTCTCACTTAGATTCGGAACTACGCAATCAAATGCGTGGGGAGTTAAAAAGATTACATGCTCTTAATAAGACTACAACTATATATGTTACTCATGACCAATTGGAAGCATTAACAATGGCGGATAGAATTGCGGTTATGAGTCAAGGGAAAATCAGACAAGTAGGGACACCAAAGAAAATATTTTATTCTCCTCAGGACCAGTTTGTAGCAACATTTGTCGGAGAACCACCAATGAACATCATCTCGTGTTCTGTTATCCAGAATGAGGATACGGTAGACATCTGGGCTGGAAAATACCGAATGATTTTATTCCCAATACGTCAGAGTGCTAATCTAATCGAGGATATTAAGAACACGAATAATGAGGTTAATGTTGGTATTAGACCGATGGACTTTGAGGTTTCGGATGACCCAAGAATAGGAATTCAAGTTGAAGTCCGTTTAGGAGAACACTTAGGTGAGAATACCCTTTATCACCTTGGATCGGTTGTTGGTCCATTACTTTACTTGACTTCTCGCAGCAATAAATTTAAAGAAGGAGGAACTCTAGTTTTGAAACCACTGAAAAATCGAATGCACTTTTTCTCCAAAAAAACAGCAATGGCGATAAAAATTCTAGATTAATTACCTATTCACAAAATAAAAGGGAATTTACCTTTAAAAATAAAAAAAAGGAGATAGAAAATGGCACACAAACTTATTCTTGACACAGATATTGGAACTTATTATGATGATGCATTTGCAACCTTGTTAGCAGCTCTAAGCCCTGATATTGAGCTGCTGGGAGTCACAACTGTTTATGGAGACACTGACCTTCGAGCAAGGATTGCGCGTAAAGTATTAAACACGGTCGGAAGGCAAGATGTTCCTGTGTTTAGAGGAATTGGAAAACCACTGCGTGGTAACGCACTTATGTTCGGTTTTGAAGGTCAAAACATACTTGATGAAAATGATAAAGATTTGAAATACTCTGATGAGCATGCAGTAAACTTCATAATACATACAATTATGGATAGCCCTGGTGAGGTAACAGTGGTTACTTTAGGCGCGGTTTCAAATCTTGCGGTGGCATATATCATGGAACCAAGGATTGCCAAGAACATGAAGGAACTCATCATGATGGCAGGTGTGGTCGTTCCTATCGTAGATCAAAAAGGTGTACGTCGATCACCAGTAGAAGAATATAATTTCAATAATGATCCTATCGCTGCACAGATTGTCGTTGAATCTGATATGCCAAAAGTGATGGTGCCTATTGATGTTACATTGCAGATACCTCTCAGAAAAGACCAAGTAGAAAAGTTACATGCAGCAAAAACCCCAGCAGCTAAATTAGTCAGCGGTATTCTTGATGTTTGGCCCCCGCAAGAACGCGCTATTTACCTCGCTGTAGGAATTCCAACTGAACATACAGGTCTCTGGTTACACGATCCCTTGACTGTGGCTCTTGTCTATGATCGAAGTTTCTGCGAGATTATCCCGGTACATATTGATGCTGAATTTGTAGAAACAATAGTTGAAAGAGATATGCTCATAAAGCGTGATATTCTCAGAACTTTACCCAAAAAACTCGAACCAAATATGAAAGTTGCTGTTAGTGTTCAATCAAATCGCTTTACTGATCATTTTACTGCTAGGATCTGTGGGGAGATTTAGCGTCGATTTAATAGATTATCTAGGTACCGATAATAGATATTTGTAAAATTCTTGGAATGGACCTTTGGGTGGAATCTACCTACCCAAAGGTCTTTTTTTCTTTCAAAAATCATTATTGAAAAATGAATAATATCTCGAAAAAAATGAATACTTCGCTTTGAAAGAATGCAGGAGCAATATAAATATTGTATTAAGTTTTTTTCTTCTTATTACACCAAGCAGTGAAGCAAGGAAAGAAACTGCGGATTCCGGAGCATTTCGCGCAGTACTGACAAATATCCAAATCCAAAAAATGCCATTAACCCAATTGATATCGGTAACCAATTCCAATCTATTGCTTCCATAATCTTTTAACCCCCTATTAATTCTACTTTAATTTTGTCCACCCTGTACCTCTAAACCACATTTCACCTGTACCTGTTATTCTGTGTATTCTAAACGGTATCTTACCACCAGAATAATCAGGCACATACCTATAAGGCGTTGGCCAAACATAGATCGCAAATAAGATCACTAATACAATTAGAATTAGTTTTATAATATTTTTCATTAATCCCCCCTGCTATATGCTTGTAATGTTTGTATTGTTTGTAATAGATTGTTCGTAACTAATATCTTAGTTACCTTGCTTCTATCTTTTGATAGACGCGAACTAATAGCGAATTAATATTATTTAAACTATCTTCTACACTAAATAATTTACTTTCTATACTGTTTAAAAGTAATAATTGTTCGGCTTCATAATCAGTCAATTTACTACTATCTTTAAGTTTATCTATTTTCTCTCTATATGTTTCGCCCATTTTATTTCCTCCTTTCTTAATTTTATGTGATTCTAATCTTTTATTATTGACATTTTTTTTTAGTTATGATATATTTAAATCGCAGTGTAAAGCGGTGGAGTCACGAGTTGGTAAAAAAAATCAATTCCCGATAAGCTAGGTGTATCCTAGCCGAAGCCAAAGCAAGCACTGCTTTTTTATTTAAAAATTATCTTTTTCCTCTATTTTCTCTATTCTACTAATTAAATTTGCCCAAAAACATTTACCATCATGTTTCTTTCTAATGGCCCAAGAAAGATAATCTGCTACCTGTAAGCCCCTTACATGCCTTGAATTACCAAATTCTATTTCGATTTTAGGTTGAATATAACGCCAAGTAGCAAACTGATAAGTAAGTTCATTTTCTATATATCCTAGATAACTTAAATTAAGTCTTTGAATATTCCGGTCAATTCTTTTGTCTTTTTTTACTAATGTAGTATTTCTTTGGTCAACAGTTATAAAAATTGGAGATGTTAGATATTTAAAACAGGTAATATAGAGTTTTTTAGATAAAAAATTATATATTTTTTCCTTGTTTAGACATTTAAATTCAATGCCTTGATTTTCCGGTTTATGAATAATAAAACCAGCTTTTATCTCTAATTCATTAATGCTTCCATATATTTCATGCAGATAAAGTTTTGGGTCTATTGCTATATTGCTATTCATAATCTTTGGTATACATTTATAGTTAAAAAGGGTATAAGCTTTAATTTCTACATCCTTTGGCCAACCATTTTTCCATAAAAAATGATTATGCTTATTAATTGTTTGATTCAGCATCTCTACAATATGCGAATTTTTACAAAAAATCATTCCAATTACAAAGAATTTACTGCGTTTTTTTTCTCCTAAATCACCACTTTCATCTATAAAAATATACATACCCTATTCCTTCATATTTAGTTAATTTTGCTTATTATTACCAGCCTACTGGTATGTTGTATTACTGTAATACTGGTTTACTATTTATATTTTTTAATTAAATCCTCAATAGCTTCGGTAGCTAGGCCCTCCATTAATACTGAGGCTATGGCAATATTTTTTTACGTCTTACTGCTTATATCCTCAATCCTTCCGGACTTAATCCACTTTTTTATTATTTCTCTCCTCTTTTCTTCAAGGACAATCTAAAAGTTACCGGGCTATTGACTTGGTACGCCTTCCCTATTTAAGAAAATGATATGTACCTATTTATTATTATCCTTGTAATATTCTTCTAAATATAATGAATATTTAATCTTCTTTATTTCTTTTGGCAATTATTTTATTATCTCTAAATAATAAAAATTCAAAAAGACAACAGGAGGCTGAATAAACAAGCCACACACACCAAGTTTTTTGCCAGTCAAAAGGATCGTGAGTATAAGAGGTTCTTGTTTTCATTCCAAATAATTTATAGAAAGGGTCATCTTCTGCAAGTATTTTAGTTACCTTAGAAACTCCCATACTATTTGCAATCATTAAAGCAATAAAGAAAATAATTATCGGAACAAAAATTGCTAATATTAACTTTTGATTTTTATTCATTTTTTAACCCTATTTTAATCGAACTTGAACTCTTCCCATATATCCGAAAGAGGCACAGAATATTTATGATATGATATTTTTGTTTTCCAAACACCCCAGCTATAAAAGATAACAGCAATAAGAATAGCAATAGTAACAAGCAACATCATCTTTCTTTCAAAAGTTAAGTTCCAAAAAGCTTTAAAAGGTATAAGTAAGGTTTTACGAAAAAGATAACCAAGACAAATTGTTAAACTAAATAATATTATGCTGAAAAGGATTTCATATCCTTCCAATTCATAGCCACCCATTAAATCTGTAATTAGAACAATAGAAAGGCACAAAGAAATTATAAAAATTATCAAACCGAATACTTTTAATATTTTCGTTGCCTTTAATCTCCTTTGCGATAGCTAACCCTCTACAATACCCCCAAAATACCCCTATTTTTTACTTCTACAGCGTTTCTTGCTATAAGTTAACCTTCTACCTTATCACCTTCCAGGAAGGCTTCTAAGTCCTGTTTTTTAACATACTAGTTTTTGCCAATTTTTGAGCCTTTTATCTTTCCTTTCCGGATATATTCACGGATCGTTAACGGAGTAATCGGTAATATTTTCTCTAATTCTCTAACTGAATAAAGTTCTTTTTTGCTAAATTTAATAGGCATAACTAATCATCTCTAATTTTTTCTCCGTTCATTCCTGGTCATCTTTTTTTCATTGCCCCTTCTATCCTTCTGTAAAGTTAAATAAGGTATATCAATAATTTCTCCGGCAAGTATCTTTTCTTTAACTTTTTTAAGATCAGAAAAATACAAACCTAACCATTTCTTGCGGTTCTCAAAATTGATTGCGGAAGTAAAACCGGCAATACTACCGGCATTTTCTTTAAAAATACTAACTACTATCATCAGTTTTAACCCCCTTCTTAATTAGTGTAACCCTGCTCCCAGGAGAAGAAATACAGAAACCGGAGAGCAGGGTCAGCGATCCGGAGAACTCCGGAGAGAGAAAGCCGGATCACCGAAATTTGATTACTTTTATAAATTTTATTAGAAAATATGATGTGTCCCTATTTAAACAAGGCGCAATCAATCGCACCTGGCTTTAAATATTAGCAATGACTCACTCAGAATAGCCCAAAATACCCTCTATTTTTGATTCTACAGCGTTCCGGGATCATCCATAACCTTCTTTTGCTTGCCCTCGTTTTGGCTTAAATTCCAAAAGATAGCTTAAACCGTTGATATATAAGGCCATTCGTTAAAAAAAGTATGCGTATTTTTGATTTTTTTGCCCCTGTTTTTTAAATAGGTAATATCATAAGCGTAAATTTGATAATTTCGTTGCCTTCTTGCTTCCCGCCATCTAAAAACTCTTTTCAATCCTCTTTTTATAATAACGAACAAGTTATAGGCACCATCTGGTTAATAAACTCCTCAGACCCCCCTATTTATTTAATTTAAAGGAAAAATATTAATTGTCTAAGAAAATGGAGTGTGTCCTTATTTATTTAATTTACTTATTAATCAAATCAAATAACTTATTCGCTAAATCAATATCTAATTCTTTAAGATTTTTATATTCATCTAAAGCTGAACTTTTATCCCCAATTTGAAAATAAGAATAACCTAAATTGAACTGGGCATAAACATCATCAGGATCAATACGGATTGCTTGTTTAAAAGCCTCTATGGCCTCTATTTATTTTAAATTTAAAAATATTACCTAACCGTGATGTTTTTATAGTGACAATAATTCCAATCTTCTACCATATACCCAGATAGAATATCCCCACTTGGAGAGCAATGATTAACGCATGCCTCAATACTATTAAATGATTGACTACAATAAAAAGCATTACTGGAATAAGTATAATGGTCTCCCATATCGTAGACAACAATGGAATGAGCAATGCCATTAGTCCATTTAATAACTACATGGTAGCTTTCATAACCATGAAAATGCGCAATACCGTTGGCAAATGCTGCATAATCACCACAATCCCCTTCTTTTGATAAGTAAGTTTGGTAAGGTGAGTGAGGTCCAATTAGTATCTTATAAGAAATATATTTTTCCATATATTGGCATATTTTTTCAGGACTATCCAATTGGTATACTAAATTAACAAATTCGGGGTCCTCTTGATAAAGACCCATTCCTAAAATATCCGGAATAAATGAATTATCTGCTTCAGAATTGTAAAAATAATCAGTCCAGCTAAAGCTATAATCAAAATAGTATTCAGTGGCTTTAACTTTTAAAACGCCATTGTTAAGTACTTCCATTTCTTGATCACAACTCCAACTAGGAAGAGATTCCCAATGTAATTTAATTACATCATCATCATTAAATAAATCAGATATTTTAAAATTTTGTACTCCGTAAATTGCATTCCCTTCTTCCCATACATGAATATAAATATAATTTCCGATAGAATATATTTCAACTTTTGAAAGATAAGTTGGACTGATAGCTGTCCATTCACCGATAAAATTTTCGATTTCTGAGGGAATATTGGTAGTGATGGTTTTGGTTGCTGAATCTGTAGCTCCTTTATCATCTGTCACGGTAAGTTTAACATTATAGTTTCCGATAGAACTAAAAGTATGATTTACTGCCTCTCCATTTCCTGTTGTTCCATCTTTAAAATCCCATGCATAACTTACAATACTCCCATCACTATCTGATGAGCTTGATGCGTCAAAGGAGACTTCCAGTGGTGCTACGCCTGAGGTAGGATTAGCAGTAAAACTTGCTGTAGGTGATTGATTCTGATTAATGGGAGGGATAGGTCCCCCATTACCGCTACAACCTAATAAAAACATAGTTATTAATAAAACTAAACCCACTAAAAAAATTTTCCTTTTCATGCTAAATACCTCCCTTTGTTTTTAATAACTTTTTTCTATTTCCTGGTAGTATTTTTTATTTGTTATTTTTATCTTCAATCCTTCCGGAATCAATCCATTCTTTTATTATTTCTCTTCTCTTTTCTTCCAGGACAACCCAAAAGTTATCGGACTATTGACTTGATACGCCTTCCCTATTTAAGAAAATGGGATGTGTCCCTGTTTATTATTAATTTTATGCAAAATAGATTAACCTGATTTTAAAAGCCTTTTCTGGGATTTTATTGCTATACTAAGCATAATGACAATTGACAAAATACTCGGAACAGCCATTAATTTTAATGAAGATAAGAAAACCATATTTTTAAAATTGACATTACTAAATAAATTATTTTTATAATCGTTTTGTTCTTCTGAAGTGATCTCTTCGCCCGTTTCCTGTATTCTTGTATTATTTATTTCAGTTAAATAATTCCGTGTTATATTATAACCAACATACCTGGATGCAAAAATATATCCTACAACTAATAAAATTATACAAATAATTATAGCTATTGAATAAAACTTGTTTTTAAATATTTTTACTAGAATAAACCATAAAATCAATGCAACTAACATTTCAAAAATAAAAATTGCTAAATACGTTGCCATAGCTATCGCCTCCTGTTTTGCGATGGGTCTTTTCTATACTTCTATCCTTCCGGAATCAATCCATTCTTTTATTATTTCTCTCCTCTTTTCTTCCAGGACAACCTCAAGCAGCTTTGAAGTTGTTCCTTTAACTCTTGCTTTATTCAGCTTTTCTTTCCAAAAATCGGGTAGCCTTTTTTCTGCTTCTATTTTTATCTCTTCCTGTTGTGAAGGATCAAGAGAATTATAAATTTGTTCTATCTTTTTAATCTCTTCCTGCCTCTTTTTATTTTCCTCTTCTTGCACCTTTTTTTTAATAAATTCTATTTTTTCCTCTTCTTCTTTAACTTGTTCCTCTCTTTTCTCCTTTAAATATTCCTCCGGGAATTGCCAGTTTTCTCTTATAGACTTCACTAAATAGGCCGCTTTATTATCGGCATTAGAATATTTAATTGCCTCGATCCACTTCTCTATTAATTCCTGATCATTATTTTTGATTAGATTTTCAGCGGTTACTTTAGAAACATTTAATTCTAATAACTTATTAACTAATTCAGCCTGCTCTTCAGAAAATTCTTTTACTTCCCTTTTTGATTCTGGTAATAAATCTTCTTCTTGATGGGTAGTAAATGCCCTTACTCTTTTCATTTCTTCTTTGGCTCTTTCTCCTGGCCAATAATATATAAGCCAATCGCCATTACCATTCTCGCTCCACTCATATTTTGAAATAAAACCAGTATCTCTAAGTTCATTATTGCCGGGATTTAACTGTCGTTTAGCTGAAGAAATATAACTATGGGGGGTTACCGGAAGGAGTTGGCATAATGTAGAATATTTATAACGTATAAACCCTTCTTTTTTATTCCTTACCCCATAAAATTTTATCCCTAAAATTTCATAGAGCCTGGAGGCTATTTTACTTTCAAGGATTCGCCAGTAAGTATAATCAATCGGTTTTATATTGAAAGAGTTTAGACTCTGGAGATAGATATTCCCTAAATATAATAAATTTTTTTCTGCGATGGAGCCATCTTCTAATTGGCCGCCTCTAAAAATAATACTATCATATAATCCAAAAACTTTTGATATCCATTCCTTTTGCCCTTTATGATAAAAAGCCCCTTCTGATTTTATTCCGGTCATTCTTATTCTTTCTAAAGCCTCTTTTACTTTGCGGTAATTTTTTCCTCCGGAAGTAGTAATCCCCATCCTGTTACATAGATCATAAATAGAGAAAGATATTGGATTTTTTATTTCACCATCTTTTTTTAATATTTCACTAATAATCTGTTCTATAACTTT
>Ga0307378_10006357_pt1 | contig 16209 bp, 21 predicted proteins | sample UN1MG_FD_202238 | JGI IMG/M metagenome (GOLD analysis project Ga0307378, IMG submission 202238) | Soil microbial communities from Risofladan, Vaasa, Finland - UN-1 | ecosystem: Environmental > Terrestrial > Soil > Coastal area > Acid sulfate soil | place: Finland: Risofladan, Vaasa | collected... | reverse complement strand
ATCAAGGATGTATACTAGTAATATTAGATACCAATCATACAGAAGAACAAGTAGCAAAAGAACTTGAGATTTACAGTGAGTTTGCAGATTACATGATTGTGTGTGACACCATTGTTGAAGACTTGCCAAAGCCGACAGACAGACCGTGGGGACCAGGAAACTCCCCCCGCACTGCTCTAAACAAGTTTCTTGCTGAGAATAAAAATTGGGAAAGAGACACAGACATTTGCAACAAGATGTTGTTGAGTTGCCAGCCAGATGGTTATATAAGGAAGGTTTCATGAAAGCCGAAAAAGACATGCTTACTATTGTCGTTCCCCTCAAGGGACGCACGGAATTTACCAAACGATTTTTGAAGTTCTGTCAAGTTTCTCATTGCCCGTTTCCTGTTTTGTTGTTGGACGGCGGCGGCCAAAACGATTTAGCAGAAGAAGCTTTAAAATATGAACTTGTTAAATATTATCGTTGTCCCTATGACAAAGATATGAAGACTTATGTTTCCAAACTCGCATACGGGATGTCTTTGGTTAAAACACCATATGTTGTAATGGCTAGCGATGATGATTTTTTTGACGCAGCGGGTTTTGTGGAAGCAGTAGATTGGCTCCAAGCTCATCCAGGCTGGGTATCTTTTTGCGGCGATGTAAAGAGCTTTACCGTATCACAAGACGGCAAAACAATTTATCCTGACAAGAGTATTTATACGAAGCCTTCTGTTGTCGGGGATACAGCAAAAGAACGCATTCAGAACTGTTATAAACATTTTCATTCTTATTGGCACAACATAACAGAAACAACCGTCTTAAAAGCCACTTTCGATTTGATGAAAGCAACTGCCTTGGACGATTTCAAGTTTGTTTCAATGCTTCAGTCGGGGCTTACGGCTTGTTTTGGAAAGATGAAGAGAAATAATCTTATCAGTTTTTATTACCATCAAACTAACAGCCCAGAAATTCAGGGAGTAGATAGAATAAACAGTTCTGATTGGGTCTTGCGAGATAATTGGATTGAGAATTTTAACCGCATGATGAGGTGTGTATCTGCCGCCGCTTCAGGACACCACCATGTTTTCCAGGATGCATTTCTTGATTTCTTATTTGATAATCAAGATGCTTATCACAAGTTCTCGGATAGCAGGAAAGAGCTATTAAAAGACAAGATTAAAGAAGCTGTAGAAGACAAAAACTTGTCTAGCTTGAGTAAACTTGCAGCTCCTGCTCATGAAAGAATTACTGAGCCAACAGAGTTTTCTACAAAGATGGTTCAAGGCGACCCATTTTCGGCCGATTTCTTTTTTGACCTACAGTTTTATTTTAATCAGGTGGTAAAAAATGCTTAAAGAGAATCTTACACTTTTTTTTGCAGTTCGAGATAGACAATACAACATTCCAGTTGTTATGGAATACTATGCTGACTTGGACTGTAGAAAGTTGATTGTAGATCAGTCAAAAGAAGAATATAAAGGGCAGATCGCTCCAGGTTTCAAATATATTTTTATTGGTCCGACGAGATGGTTCGATATGATGTACTGGATTTCACATCAAGTTGATACTCCATACATTCTAGACGCGACAGATGATGACCTGTACTGGAAACCAGGAATAAAAAAGGCTATAGAGTTTTTGGTTGCTCACCCAGATTATAGTTCGTGCGAAGGGATTACAAAAAAAATTAGCAAGAAGGGAGAGACTGGTTGTGTAATTGCTAATGGACCCTGGCCAGCCCAACAAGTAATTAAAGAGACTCTCTGGTATGAAAAATATAATACGTTTGAGAGAATGATAGATTTTATGACTTGTTATTTTCCAAAAAATCATGTTATTGTTAAAACTGAAATTACTCAAGATATTACTAGATTAGTTATTGAAAATAAAGTGTTACAAGCGATTTCTTATACGGATCGTTTATTTTCTTTGATTGTTAGTTTTAGTGGTAATATGAAAGTTTTACCTATGTTATTTTGTTTGCGGTTGGCTGGCCCAAGATTAATAGATAAGCCAGAGATCCAGCAAGAACTTAATAGTAGCGTAGGAATGGGAGGGCTTACTAAAAGAGAAGTACTTTGTCCAGTTGTAGATTATTTCATAAAGAAGGCTAATCGTTCTGAAAACGAGTGGGAAAAAGTTATGCTCGCTACTAAAAGCCTAATGGAAAAACATTTTCAATCTCCAACCAGCGGAGAACTCCGCAAAGAGCATTGTGGGACATTATCAGGTGAACGTTTAGACATAATGGAGATTGAACGCCTAATAAAAGTAGGCGAAGACGAAATAAAAGAAATCTTCATAGACTTTCGCAAAAGAAAACTTGTAGAATAACATTTGATTTGGCCGATTGATATAATTAATGCTTAAAGATAGACTCACAATTTTGATTCCAGTAAGAGATCGACAGTATAACATTCCAGTTGTATTAGAATACTATGCTGACTTGGACTGTAGAAAGATTATTGTAGACAGTTCAAAAAAAGAATACAAAGGTTCTTTTATCCCCAGTTTCGAGTACGCCTTTATTGGACCAACAAGATACTACGAAATGCTTTATTGGGCGACAGACCAAGTTGATACTCCGTATGTTTTGGACGCCTCCGACGATGATTTTTTCTGGAAACCAGGAATAAAAAAGGCTATAGAGTTTTTGATTGCTCATCCAGATTATAGTTCATGTGAAGGCATTACAAAAAAAATTAGCAAGAAGGGAGAGATTGGATGTGACATTTCTTCTGGTACTTGGACAGCTCAACAAATAATCAAAGAGACTCTTTGGTATGAAAAATACAATGTGTTTGAACGAATGATTGATTTTATGACTTGCTATTCTCCCAAAAATCATGTCATTGTCAAGACGGAAGTCGCTCAAGATATTGCTAGACTAGTTGTTGAGAATAAAGTGTTACAATCTGTTTCTTATTTAGACCGCTTGTTTTCTTTGATTGTTTGTTTCAGCGGGAATATGAAAGTTTTGCCTTTGTTGTGGTGTTTGCGATTACAAGACAGCCGGGTGATAAATGATATTAAGATTAGACAAGAACTTAATTACACTCGAAAAATAGAAGGAATATCCGAAAGAGAAGTACTTTGTCCAGTTGTAGATTATTTCATAAAGAAGGCGGGTCGTCCTGAAGACGAGTGGGAAAAAGTTATGCTTGTTACTAAAACTCTTATAGAAAAACATTTTCAATCTCCTGTTGCAGGAAATAATCGCACGCAAGCTTGCGAAAACATGTCAGGCGAGCGGCTTGACCCATCGGAGATTGAACGCCTAATAAAAGTAGGCGAAGATGAAATAAAAGAAATCTTCATAGACTTGCGAAAAAGAAAAATGATAAAATAACACTTGCTTTTGTTGTTCGTTTGTGCTATACTGTTTAGACAATGGAGGAAGACATGGTTACAATAAGATTTTGGTTTATTAGTGACGACAAACCGTTCGCGGTAGATTTTATCCCGTTAGAGGACCAGAGATTTTTGGAGGGTTTTGACGTGGGCACAAAAGAGAATGTTCGTGATTGGCTCGGAGATATGCTCGAAGATTATGCTGAAGAAGGCTGGCGTTATTTCGCAATAGATGATGCAGATGGGGCACAAGCCATTCTTGATTTGCCAAAGGTTTGCGCAGTTTCTGTGGAGTATCCAGAAGACGCATGAAAGGCATCATCCTCGCTGGCGGTCTGGGCACCCGGCTCAACCCACTAACAGAAAAACACGGAGACAATAAACATCTTTTGCCCGTATATAACAGGCGAATGGTGGAACTTCCGTTTGAGACTCTTGTGGATGCTGGATTGACGGAAATCATTCTCATCACGGGAGGCCACCGGCCAGGAGCCTTCCTCGAACTTTTCAAAAATGGAAGAGGGCACGGTGCTGATAAACTATTTTATGCATACCAAGCGGGACAAGGAGGCATAGCTGACGCTCTCAAACTTGCTCGCCCCTTTCTCCGCCCCAAAGAACCTTGCGTTACTATTTTGGGGGACAATTTTTTCGAGGATGGAATAAAAGAAGCTTTCCGAGAATGGAAAGAAGATAAGTTCAAGGGTGCTCATGTCCTTCTTCAAGAGACGAACAAGCCCTGGGATTTTGGTGTGGCCGAAGTAAATCCATTTCATCAAGTCATTACTTCAATAGAGGAGAAGCCAAAAAAGCCAAAGTCCAACCTTGCCATTTTAGGATGTTACATGTTTGACTATACTGTTTGGGAACGTCTTGAAGAAGTAAAACCATCAGGCCGCGGCGAATTGGAAATCACCGATGTTCTAAACGACTATAGAGGTTTTGTCGCGCCTGAGCTAAAATTTTCAGTATATAACGGATTTTGGAGAGATTTAGGAAGTTTTGATGCTCTCATGGAAGTTTCTATGCGACTACAAAAAAGAGAGAGAAATAATGTTTGACATCAACTTTTTCATGAACTCTCACGAACTTCGCAAGCAAATCATGGCAGGCAAAAAGTTCCGGACAACAGACGAACAAGAAGACCTATTCCTCCAACTAGAACAATACCGCTCAAAGACACCAGTTGTTTTCAACATTGAAACAACAAACCTCTGTAACATGCGTTGTGGCTTCTGCCCTCGCACAACACTGATGACAAGAAAGAATGAACGCATGGGTCTGCCGATGTTTGAGAAGGTTGTGGACCAGCTCGCCCCGCATAGCCACTTGCTGTGGAAGCGATGGGAGTCATTCCTCCAGCATGAGTATAACCTTTATCCAAATGAGATGAATCAGGACCATTTCTTCTTTTACATCATCCCAAAAGTTCTCACACTTCACGGTTTTGGCGAGCCCTTGTTAGACAAAGACATAGCCCAAAAAGTAAAGTTGTGTACAGAAAGAGGCATTCCAACATACTTCAGCTGTAATCCTCACAACGTAACTCTAGACAAAGCACAAGAACTTTTCCTCAACGGATTAGACTACATCAAATTTTCAATCGACAGTATTGATGACACTCCAATCAGGGGTAGGAAAGACAAGTTTAGCGACAACCTCAAGAAGATTGAGGCTTTGGCCGAGATGGAAAAACCAGACTACACCAAAATAGTCGTAACGATGATAAAGTTAGACAACAGAAACAACGAGCAATGGCACAAGTTTGAAAAACAGTTCAAAGACATGGGCGTGTATGTCTATCTAAAGGACCAAGACCAAGTATGGCATGACGGTTCCAAGATGAATAACCAGTCTATTGATTGGAATCAATTTTGCTGTTCTCCATGGTATTCTATGACAATAAAGTCTAATGGAGATTGCGTTGGTTGCCAAGAAGATTATAACAATCAAATTGTTTTTGGCAATGCGAATGATAAGAATTTACTTGACATTTGGAACAATAAGATGTATAATAGTTTTAGAATGAGGCATGTTACATCTAGTGCTGCGTTCGCGTGCAAACGCAAGTGTGACAAAAAGACCGTTGGAGAGTACGTTAGATGAAAATCATCGTGACAGGAGCAACAGGACTTATAGGTAAAACACTTGTCCCTTGCTTGCGAGAAAAGGGGCACGAGGTTATTGAATGCTCCAGGAGCTTGGGACACGATTTGACTGATGAAAAGTTTGTTGAAGAATTTTTTGAAGAGAATAGAGCTGATGCTTTGGTAAATTTGTTTGGATTAGATGATAAACTAAAAAAGCATGGAGATGTGTGGAACTTTACAACTGCTTCGATAAAGGAATATTTAGAGGCTAACGTAGTCGCTCTTTTTTTTGTTTGCCGGGAGTTTGCTCGCTGGAATACTGATAAATGCCGTCGCAATAACGTTAGCATTGTAAATTTTTCAAGCATTTACGGAGTAGTTTCTCCCGATTGTGCGTTATATGACGGGCATAAACATGTTGGATACGCAGTATCTAAAGCCGCTGTGAACCACCTCTCAAAGTATTTGGCGGTTCATCTTGCACCGCGTGTTCGCGTCAACACAGTAATCTGTGGCGGAGTTCGCGGAGAACAAGGAAAAGAGTTTGTAGAAAAGTACAATAAGAAGGTTCCCATGGGACGCATGGCAGAACCAGAAGAACTTGTAGGTCTAGTAGAATTCCTGTGCTCCCCAGCTTCCTCATACTGCACGGGAGGGGAGTTCACGATTGATGGCGGGTATACCGCATTGTGAGAGATAAAATGAATATATTGGTTAGTGGCGCGGCCGGGTTTATTGGTAGCCACATGGTTGACTTGCTTCTGTCAAAAGGACACAACGTAGTGGGAGTAGATTGCTACTCAATCCACGGTGGATGCTCTCCCAGCAATCTTGATGAGGCAACAAAAAACGGAGAGTTCAGGTTTGTAGAATATCCTTTTGACATCTGCGACACGAAATCTATTCTCTCTCTCTGCCGGAAATACAAGATAGAGTGGATTCTCAATTTCGCAGCGGAAACTCACGTTGACCGCTCTATCGTTGACGTGCGCCCGTTTATTCATTCTAACATCGAAGGCGTTGCTTCTTTGTTGGAAGTTTGCCGACAGCAAAAAACCAAACTGTTTCATATTTCAACTGACGAAGTATACGGACCTTGGCAGGATGAGCAGGACCAGTGGGGTTATCCAAACGGTTTTCGAGAAGATGCTATTCTCAATCCTCAAAATCCTTACTCCGCAACCAAAGCAGCAGCGGAGCACATGATAAAGGCGTATCACAATACTTACGGAGTGAACTATATGATGGTCCGCCCAGCAAACAATTTTGGTCCGAGACAAGACAAAGAAAAACTAATTCCAACTATCGTTCAAAGTATCTTGAACCATAATCCAATTCCTGTTTATGGCGATGGACTACAGGTTAGAGACTGGTTATATGTTGGGTCAACAGTAAAAATGATTGAGAAGTTGATGAATAGCAAAGAACAAAACAGAACATTCAACCTTACTTTAAAACATGAAAGACACAACATTGATATTGTCAAATTTGCTATTGAGACTTTTGGCAAAGGCGAAATTGAATTTGTCGAAGACCGTCCAGGACACGACAAGAAATATTGTATTGACGGCACAAACACCCCAGTAACGGACGATATAATTGGCAAAGGTTTTATTCTCGAAATGAAGGAAACTTTTGAATGGTATGCGGAAAGATATTTGGAGGAGCAGAAAAGATTTTGGGGTGATAGTAGGGGAGTTTCTTACACAATCGACGGAATCACAATAAAGGATGCGAAATGAGCACTCTTTGCATAATCCCAGCCCGAGGCGGCTCAAAACGCCTGCCAGGCAAAAACATCAAAATGCTTGACGGCAAGCCTCTCCTTATTCACACAGTAGATGTAGCTTTGAGTTGCTTCGACAGAGTTGTCGTTTCCAGCGACAACCAAGAAATTTTAGATGTTGTGAGTAGACTACGGGGGCTAAACAACAAATTGTCTTTGGACAAAAGACTTGATTATTTAGCTACAGATACTTCTAAAGCTATTGATGTAGTGAGAAGTTATTTCAACAAGATGGATAATTTCGTGGTGGAGCACAGGTTTTCGCCGCCATACGATTTTATCGCTTTGATGCTCCCAACCTGCCCGCTAAGAACAGCCAAGCATGTAAGAGAAGCTATGAGTTATTTTGAGTTTCCAGGTCCAGGTTTGCCCCACGCAGCTAGTGTAGTCAGCATAACTGATTACGAATTTCCAATTATGCTTGGATTGGAGCTAAACAATGGGTTCATTACTGAACGCGATAAAAGTTGTCCTTTTGCTAACGACAATACTCGCTCTCAGGACCACAATCCTGTGTATCGTCCTAATGGTGCTCTTTATATTTCCCGTTGGGAAGCTTTTAGAACTCATCAAAATTTTTTCAAGGGAACAATTAGAGGCTATTATATGGACCGTGCGTCAAGCGTTGATATTGATACGGAGCTGGATTTCGTGGTTGCAGAGGCGGTTATGAAGTGGAAAAGGGAGAAACAAAATGGTTGAACTTTTTATCATTGTTGTGGGAGCAGTTGTAAGTTTGCTCTTTATTGGTTTTGTAGTAGGCTTTGAGACAACGAGAAGAGAGAAGAAAAATGAATAAACGTTATTATGAATTTTTAGTAAGTCTCAAAAGACAAGGCATTATTCGAGATTTTAAAATGAATGACGATTATACGGCAGAAGTGGCTGTGTTTTTTCCACTTTGCACTCCATTATGCTTCAAGTTTGTAGATGGAGAGAAGGAAGAAAATGAAGACTAAAGGAAAAGTGGTTGATTCAACAGGCATTCAAAGGGTTTATTGCCGAGAATGTGGGCAGTTAAGGCTGTCCGCAAGGTTGGGAGAAATTAGAACACTCCAGCCATTTGTGATGCCTTTGGACGGTGAGCTTCCTAAATTGGTTTTTGTGTTGGAAAGGAAAATGGTTTCGCCTGCACCGAAGCCTGAAGCACACTGGTCCATTCCAGAGGTTGACATTCGTTTCGAAGAATACGTGTCGATGAGAGAGCTTTCAGAAGAGACAAAGAAGAAGATTAGGGAAGAATTGGGAATTCAAGAAGTTGGTGAACTGTCGAATAAAATAGCTAAATCAGTGAGAGAGGAAGATAATGAAGACTGAGAGAACAATCATTACTGGCGGCTCTGGAATGGTAGGCAAAGCCCTCCACAAGCTACTCCCGCATGCCGTCGCTCTCTCCTCAAGAGACTGTGACCTTCGCGATGACAGGGAAACAAGAAAGATGTTTCAGTCTATTCGCCCTAAGTATGTCTATCACCTAGCAGCCAAGGTCGGCGGACTAGGTGCGAACCTCTCGCAAATGAGCGACTTCTATGAAGACAACATTAGAATAAATACCAACACTCTAATAGCAGCCAGAGAGTGTGGAGCAGAAAAATGTGTGTCTCTGCTGAGCACTTGCGTCTACCCAGACAAGGTGACATACCCGCTCACAGAAGACCAGATTCACAATGGTCCGCCGCACAGCAGCAACTACGGCTATGCCTACGCGAAGCGAATGTTAGACATCCAGTCAAGAGCCATGAGGAGTCAGCATGGAACGAAGTTTATTACTGCTGTTCCTAATAACCTTTACGGTGAGCATGATAACTTCCACCTCGAAGACTCACACGTTATTCCGGCAATCATGAGAAAAGTCTGGGAGGCAAAGAAAGAAAACAAAGAAGAAATCTATCTCTGGGGCGACGGAAGCCCGGTACGCGAGTTCACGTATGCTCCAGATGTAGCCCTGGCTTTGCTTTACCTAATGGAAAAATACAATGGTGAAGAGCCAATCAATATAGGCAACACTGAAGAAATCTCAATCAAGGAAGTAGCAGAAAAAATCTGTGATGAACTTGACTTCCATGGTAAGCGTTTATGGCAAACAGACAAGCCAAACGGTCAGCACCGCAAGCCTTCCTCTAATGCAAAGTTTTGTGCGTTAGGTTGGAGCCCAGGAGTTTACCGCTCTTTTAGTGAGGGTTTGCGACAGACTTGTGTTTGGTTCAAAAGTGCTTGGCCGAATGTGAGAGGTGTTAAATGAAAAAGAAATGTTGGATGTGTGGGGAAGAAAAATTGTTGAGTGAGTTTTATAAAAGGAAAGGTTCAAAAGATGGCCACGCTCATGTATGTAAAGAGTGTAACAAAGAAAGATACAAAGAGTGGCGGAAAAATAACCTGGAGAGGGAAAGAGAAAATAAAAGACGGTGGACAAAAGATAATCAGGAGAGAGCAAGAGAGAACTGGCGGAAGTGGTATGAAAAAAATCGAGAGGACCAAGCAGAGAAAAGAAAAGAGCGCCGCCGAGAAAATCCAGATAAGGAGACAAATCTCAGGTTGATCAGACAATACGGGATAACTTTAGACGAAAGGCGCGAACTTCAAAAAAAACAAAATAATAAATGTGCTATTTGCGGAGAAAAAAAGAAGTTGCACGTCGATCACGATCACATTACTGGTAGAGTTATCGCTTGTTTGTGCGGCAATTGTAATAAGGGTTTGGGGTGTTTTCATGAGAGCAAAACACTTCTAAAAAAGGCAACAGTGTATTTAGAGAAGCACAATAAGAGCAGTAAGAGGAAAGAGGCATTGAATGACTAAACGCAGATGTTTGATAAGTGGGATCAGCGGACAATCGGGGTCGTTTTTGGCCGAATACCTACTCTCCCTCGACTATGAAGTCTTTGGTATCATCCGCCGCCACAGCGTATCGGAAAACCAGAACAGTCGTCTTCGCCAAGTTCAGGACAAAATGAAAACGTTTTATGGAGACACTACAGACCCGTATTCTCTGGCGAAGATTGTGCGAGACGTAAAGCCCGACGAGATCTACCATCTTGCCGCCCAGTCCCACGTCCGCGTTGGTTTTGATATTCCAGCCTATACGGCGCAAGCAAACGCTCTCGGCACACTAAACATGCTAGAGGTCTATAAAGAGGAAGCCCCAGGAGCAAAGTTCTATAACGCTGCTTCCAGTGAGATGTTTGGAAACAGCGTCGAAGCAGACGGCTCCCAGAATGAAAACACTCTGATGAACCCAGTAAGCGTATACGGTTGTACTAAAGTCTTCGGTTATAACCTCGCAAGGCACTTTCGCCGTGCATACGGACTATTTATTTGCAATGGAATTTTATTCAATCATGAGTCTCCACGTAGGGGTTCAAATTTCGTGACAAATAAAGTAGTGAAGGCAGCTGTAGACATCAAAATGGGCAAGACAAACATGCTTTATCTTGGCAACCTTGATGCTGCTAGAGACTGGGGACACGCAGCAGATTATGTCAAGATGATGAATAAAATGCTACAGCACAATGTCCCAGATGATTATGTAGTTGCTACTGGCATATCGCACACGGTAAGAGATTTATGTGAGTATGTTTTTTCTGCCCTTGAAATGGATTGGCGGGATTATGTTCGTTTGGACGAAAAGTATTTGAGAGCAGAAGATTTAGAGTTTCTCAGAGGCGACCCAACTAAACTAAAAACCACGTTTGGCTGGGAGCCCGAATACACTTTCGAGTCAATGCTCGATGAAATGATAGAATACTGGCTAGTAAAACACTATATGCCAGAAGGAGAATAAAAATGGGAAATAATTTTGAAAAAGGGTTTGATGGTTTCGGCGGGCTTACCCCCGTTCAGGACGAAAAGAAGACAATGAAGCTAAGCCGCCAGGCTATGACAGCATTGATGATGGCACTTCAGAAGTCGCTGGTAGAGCAGTCTGATATTGTGCCAGTTCTAGAAGGATGGCAGCTTGCTGATTCTGATGATGGTTTGATTGTGCTGAACCCGCCGCTGGTAAGGCTACCAGATGACATGGAAGGCGATGCCTAAATACGTTTATAGGTGTTCGGGGTGCGGAAAACAATGGGAACACGTTCTTTCTACAAAAGAAGCAGTTTGTGTGGATTGGCTTGATTGTTTTTCTTGTTTTGAGCGTGCTTATCGCGTTCCACAATCTTTTAGTGTGCGAGAAGAGAAAAAAGAAACTCCAAAACAGGTTGGAGACATAACAGAAGGCTTCATTGAAGAAGCTAGAAAAGAACTAGACCAACAAAAAAAAGAGGCAAGTAGCAAGGAGTATAAGGTATGACAGCGATTATAATTTTGGCTTTGGCTTTGGCGGTGCTACAAACAGTAACAATTATCCTATTCTGGTATAATAGGAAGGTTGTAGAACAGTGGGTAGCTATGGTGGAGGATGTAAAATATGTTCAAAAGCGAGCCCAAGAATACGGTGAGCATTTGAAGATTGTTCTGTCTATGGATACTTATACGGGAGAACCGGTCATTGAAAATCTGCTTAAGCACAGTGGAGATTTCGCTTCAGACTTGGAAGATTTTCAGACAATCTATTCTTTTGATCCTGACGCTGAGCCTCCTTCACAAGAGGAAATCGCTAATGAGGAAGAAGAAGACTAAGAACCACTATTTTACATCTGTTCACGAAGATGCTATTGTTGAGTACACACATACAGATTGTTCGAAGAAGAGGACAGAACTGTATGTAACTCTTATTGGTCCAGCTCTAGACGAGATGGTAGATAAGATTATATTCACTTACAAGTTTACTTCTCTCCCAAACATCAACATTTTGAGAAGAGAATGCAAGGTGTGGCTTACCATGATATTGGATAAGTTCGACCCTGCTCGCGGGCATAAAGCGTTTTCATATTTCAGCGTAGTGACAAAGAATTGGTTTATACACAAGGTAAAAAACACTTCTAAAAAAAATCAACGTGAAATCCAATATGAAGAAGTTGCCAAGGATTTGGAGCACACATACCTTTCAGAAGACAGCTTATATGAGAAAACAAGAGAACAATGGGAATTTTGGACTTCTTTCATAGAAGAAATGAATTCGTGGGAGACAATGGGTCTTAGACCAAACGAGAAGCGGGTGCTTGAAGGCATTAAAATTTTGATGGCTAATCTTGAAGAGGTAGAAATTTTCAATAAAAAGGCTTTCTATTTATACTTACGCGAATTGACAGGGCTCAACACGAAGCAGATAGTAAGCAGCTTATCTAAAATGCGCGACCGATACGCCGTTTTCAAAAGAAAGTGGGACGCAGGGCAAATCTAATCTTTTAAAAAGACTATTTAACTTGAGGTAAACTAACAATGATGGATGAGATTACATCACCAGACTTAGAAGAAGAACGTGAACAAGTCAAAAAGTCTTCGCAAATGACTTCAGAAGAGTGTATCCAAGAAGCGATTGCTAACTTGCGGAGAGATAGAGAAATGGCAGGAATAGGATATGTAAATATTCTTATGTATGCCCAGAAAAATAAAGAACGTTTTGAAAAACTAGGTCTAACCATCGCTAAGTTTCTTGAAGTCCTGCAACGCTCAAACGAGCAGCTAGTCAAGATTGCTGCGTTAAAATCTAAGAAGAGTGCATTAGACGAGGAGATTTCAGAAGAAGACAAAGAAGGAATTTTTGACGACATTCAAGAAAGCGTTGATGAGGACGATGAATAAATGGCTCCAAAAACGCCCAAGTGGTTGGCTCCATTTGGAGAATTAAACGACGTAAGAAATCCATTAATTCATAGAAGAGTAGACTATGACGACATTTCTGTCGGAACAATAATCAATAATCTTACAGAAGAGACTTTTACACCAGATGGACTAGCGAATACCGGGCCATACAAAGCCATCGTTCTGCGAATAGAATCTGGAGTTCCAAGCCCAGGAGAGTCTTTGCGGTGGCTTAAAAGATTCCTTTCTGTTGGCGGGCTCCCTCCAATGATTTCAGTCAAGGCTCGCATTCCGGAATTACATTCAATGCTCCCGATGCCAGAGAGTCCAGAAGATCATAGCATTATTGATATGTATCCAACATTTTTGGCGGAATCACAAGATCTGAAAGCGCCATCACCTGGAGACTTAATTTGGGTTGATTATGGGAACAAGACAAACTTTACCGATCCCATATATATCAAAGAAATCATATCAAGACAGAGCATGCCGGTTGCTCATGGCTCTATTAATCCGAAGAAGAAACACAAACAAGCCTGTACTGGACAGTTTCTTTCAGACCCTCCGCTTGGAGATCCACTATCTGGGCAGAATAAATCGCTTTCACATTCCGGGCTGCCACTTCTTCCCCGCAAACCAGCATCGGCTGTGTCTGTAGACAATACAGTTATTAAAGGTCCCCGCGTTTCTGGCGACAGTGCAGAAATGTGGCAAAAGAGCATAGAAGCAAGGGGAACGCCGGGAACTACTTGGATAGGCAATATTGTCTCCAACGGAGCCGAAGACAGCAACCACAAATCTGGAAAACGAGACACAATAATCTTCGCGCCAAACACAACAGATTTTTCTCATCCAGTCGAGCTGATGTATTTTTTTCACGGCAGGGCAGAGTTCGCAAATAACTATGATTTTAAACGCCGTTTTGCTCCAGCGCTCAAGCGCATGTCGGAGTCAGGACGCAACTTTGTTCTCGTAATTCCAGAATTACCATGGTGTCATCACTACAAAAAGATCAAGGGTTCAACACCGATTAATTCTTCCTGGAGAGGAAACGACAATTTTGGAAAGTTCCACAATGAAGTTTTAGGTGTTATAAAAGAAACGTTCTCTTCAAAACTCAAAGTAGGTTATACTTCCATCACAGCTCACAGTCAAGGTGGTCAAGCGTTAGGCGAAGGCTTGGGAGACATAATAAAAATAGCACCAAATAAAATCACATTGGCTGACTCTGTAGGATACAAAAGTGGTAAAAATTGGGCTGTAGAAATTTGGGACAAGTATGTCAAAAAGAACACTGATGTTGAGTTAAATGTATTAGTTTCCGTAAACGGCTGGCTTGAAACTGGTTCTCGGAGAGCAGAAAAAATAATGAAGGGAAGCAACGTATTTTTTGACTACATCAACAAAGGCGGCGGACCAACAGGACATAGAAAGATAGGAGATTTAGGATTAGAGTGGGTCAACCAGGTAGTCGCAAAGAAAAAAGATGCAGCAACAGCAGCGGCAGTCAAGACATCCAAGACTAATCCTCCAACGGATTACGATGCAGAAGAAGGAGGTCAGGCAAATTTGAAAGAAGAAAAGTCAATTCCTCCAAAGCAGCCGGAAGCCAAATCGCCTCTTCCGTCTAATCCTCCCACTTCTCCAAGTGCTGTTAATAAAAAGCAGGTTGGCAAAAAGAAACTGCCAGTAATAAAGCAGTCTGTTCCATTTAAACAAGCTAGAGTTTATGTAAAAGACTATGGTGCGCTCGCAGGTTCTGACAACCGATTGGCAAATGTCATGAGCACTAAGGCAAAACAACAAAAACTACATAAGCTAGCAGCAAAACGGCTAGAAGCAATGAATAATGCTTGGCTATATGAAAATCAAGGCCAGAATATAAAACCTATTTTGGTTGTCTCTGGATGGAGAAAACATAGGTGGAAGAGCAAGACTGATTATGAGAATTTTTTGAGGACAGCAAGAGATAAAACTGGTAAATTAAAATATAGTAGTGTAGAAGAAGGAAGGAAGTATGTCGGCTTTGATTCCCCTCATGAAACGGGATTAGCTTTTGATATAGGAAGCAATGGGCTGTGGCCTGATAGTTCTACCAACGCTCAGCAAAAGACAAGACCATTATACAAATGGCTCAAAGCAAACGCACATAAATTTGGGATTACACCATATAAAGTCGAAGCCTGGCACTGGGAAGTCAGAATTCCAGTAGAGGCATTCAAAACTGGAAAAGAGTTTACAGACGATTTAGCTGTCCGAGTGACAGACCCAGGAACGTCAGATTCAGATTTATCTCCACAAGCAGCAACTGAACCAATGGCAGAGAACTGTATAAAAAATCTAGGTAGCGTCACAGCAAAATCAGCTGGACCATTAGACTCCAGGATTACAGTTCCAGATTGGGTGAGAACGACAGGAAATTTGAAGGCAAATGATAGAAACACCTTTATCAAAAAACTTTCCAAAGAACTTGGGATTGAGCCAGAGATGGCATACGCTTTCTTTATGGTGGAGAGTGGCGGAAGACCAGGAATAAATCCAACAAACAATAAAGCTCTTATTCGCTTTGAACCTCACGTTTTCGCTCATCCCAAAAAACTAGCTAAATATAAGGTCAATCCGCAGAGAGTGCCGTGGGCGGGGAAAGATTCAAATGAAAGAAAAGCAAAGTGGAGAGCGTTAGGTTATCGTCACGGCTCCAATTTTCAGACAAATAAATACGAATATGAAGCCCTGGCTGCGGCAATAAAAATTGATGAGCAACTAGCCTATGCGTCCATCAGTACTGGGGCCGCACAAATTATGGGTTTTAATTGTAAGGGAATAGGCTACAAGACGCCCAAAGCACAGTTTGAAGCATTTTCTTCTAGCGAGGAGGCTCAGATTAGAGGCTTCTTTACCTTCGTTCAGAAGCGTGCCGGTGGAAAACTACTCGCAGCAATAAAACGAAATGATTTTGTTACGGCAGCACTATATTACAATGGGCGAGGCAAAGAAAAACTATACGGAGCCAAGATAAAGAAATATTACGATTTGTATAAATCTAAGGGGCTACCTGAAAAATGATGCGAAAACCAGCGGTAGATTTAATTGGACTAGACCCAGTTTCTGAAGCATACACCGACAGTGTTCCAGACGAATTGAAGTCCTCTGCGCGAGGCGTTGTAGGCGACCACCTTCAAGAGCCCGTCCCAAATTATATTTCTACACCCAGCGAGAAGGTCATCTCTAACAAGAATAACGCCTGGATAGTTCTGGGACGAGATAGAACGGGCTCCAGGCTTTCGGGCTACGGTGGCAAGGGTGATAC
>Ga0307378_10006356_pt1 | contig 16210 bp, 31 predicted proteins | sample UN1MG_FD_202238 | JGI IMG/M metagenome (GOLD analysis project Ga0307378, IMG submission 202238) | Soil microbial communities from Risofladan, Vaasa, Finland - UN-1 | ecosystem: Environmental > Terrestrial > Soil > Coastal area > Acid sulfate soil | place: Finland: Risofladan, Vaasa | collected... | reverse complement strand
CAGAATAACAAATCAACAAGATCTCTCTTTTAATAATTAATCCTGCTTTGTGAGCTTCTTTTAATTGTTGATTACTACTGTAGTAATTTTCAAAATTAGCTTTTTGTTCTTTGGTATATTTCTTTAATCTTTTATCAGTAACTAATGCTAAAGCTTTTTTACCAAGTTTCTTTTTTACATTTGAAAAGAAATTCTTTTTACCAATATAGGCATAAGTATTTCCATTTAATATCACTGACATGTGATAAATAAATCCAATACCATTTTCTGGTATATTTGCTTCAGTAAATTTTTTACCTTGGTATAGCCAACTCATAATGATTGTTTTAACAAAGGTAATAATTTATCTCTCACAGCTTCAACACCATGATCTCTAACAGAATCAGATAAATCTTTAGACATGTCAAGAACTATATAGTTAAAACCATATTTTTCTTTATATCTTTTAGCTGATTTAAGACCAGGTTCATCATTGTCAAATAGTACAAGTATCTTTTGATACTTACCTAGGAGAGGTTGCATGAAATTTTGTGGAATAACACTGTTCTCACTGTCCGGAGCCAAACATTCAATACCACTTATACCTAATTTCACAAAACACATTAAGTCTTTTAATGAGGAAGTAATAAGTAAATACTTAGATTTAAACTCAAGTTGATCAGAACCCTGGATATAATCTTTTACCTTAATAAACTTGTTATCTTTTACTTTTGGTGTGTATATCTTGTATAAACCACCATCTTCTCTAAAGAAGCCATAAATAAAATTACCTTTTATATTAACAGTATCAAGAATATGACCATCGTCTTCCTTAACCATATTGTAAAACTCTAAAGGATGTACGTTATAATGTTCTAATATATTAGAACTTAATTTAAAACCTTTCCAGTATGATTGATCTAAAGTATTCCAGTGTCTGATTTCATAATCAGAAACCGTGTATTTACTTTGTGGAAGATAATCTAATACAACGTATGTATTATTAGAAATGTAAGCATCATAATCTGCCATGATTTTAAAAGAAGCTTTACCTCTTCCATCTAGATTATATAAATGCATAACTAAGTTTAAACCATCACCACCAAATCCAGATGAAAAATCCTTGAACTTGTAAAATCCTTTATTGTCTGTGTATATACACATAGAAGGAACTTTATCAATAGGATTAAATGCAGATTTTATTTTTAAACTTTGACCACAAAGTCTTTCAGTGAGGTTTAAATAATACTCAAATACCCATTCTCTAGGTACTTCATTTAAATCAGAAATTATTGTTTTTGTAGAAATCATATACTAAAATTTAAAAGGGGGAATCACTGACTCCCCCTGACTTTATTAGTCTAAAGAGAAATCAGTAGAAGGCTTATTTGGCATGTTCAAATCATCATCTCCAAAACTTTCAATATTGTTTACTTCAAGTTTTTTCAAATGTTTAGATTCATCATATCTAATAACTTTACCTTCTTCTACTTCACCAAATGCATACTTTCCACTTTCTGCTTTTGGTAACCACATATCGTAATTGGTATAACCAGTTCTACCAACATATTCTTTACCTGCAACACAGAATTCAAGATACCTATCTTTAACTGGTGCAGTTTTATTAAATTCTTCAACAAAAGCTTCAATAGTATCATGTTTGTTATGCTGTGATACCATCCAATCATTGATTCCCATTGTTTTACAAAGATTCTGTAAGAACATTAAAATTGATCTATCTCTTTGTATTTTGATACCAGTTTTGGTCTCACCATCTGCAAATGCATATTGGCTTGCTTTGACTCTACCAATTTGACCTTTGAAGTGACCTTTTTCAGGATTGTCTTTATCTAAAGAAAAACCTTCAAAACCTTCAATAGGTTCGGTTTCAACATGCAATATCAAATGATATGCATTGTCAATAAATTTAAATTGTTCTAACTCAACATTGTTGATTTTCAACAGTTTGTTTCCTGGACTAATCGTTTTTGGTAAACCGGATCCACCGTTACCTAAATCATCTGTACTTAACGCCATCTTATTTTTTTTTATTTGTTACACATAAATTTTATCCCAGTGAAACTCTAGTTCACCTTTTTCATTCATCTCAGAAACTACTATTTCTTCATTTCTTAAGTGCTCTGGTCTTGCACCACAAGTCACTTCTTCACTAGTTTTAAATGATAGAATGGTCTTATTACCTTTTCTAAACATATAACCAATTGCATCTGCATTTGCACAGATCAAAGATTTGATTTTACCTGTCAAATCAATGTTTGCAGCCAATACCATCTCACCTTTATCATCTACCTGTTTGTCCTTAATATGACCAGATAAAATAATATGGGGTGCTAAAGTATCAATAAAATCTAAAACTTGAAAGAAAGCTTGTCTTAAATATAAATAACCAGCACCATTAGGTAATGACAAGACATTGTCTCCATCATAATTTTTACCCATACTAGTTTGTCTATATAATTTAATTGCAAGAGGCATAACCATATCTTCTAATGCAGTTACAGTATCTATTGTAACATATTTATATGGTTTATCAGCATCTTTGATAGCTTTACCTGCTTCTAATAATTCCTGAAGAGAATTAACTTTAATCTTCAGAGCTTCTACATAATCAGCACCGTTTTCTAAATCTATAATAAGATTATCATCTAATCCTGCAAATGCACTGGTTTTACCAGTCTTTGGTTTAGAATAAATAATTAATCTTTTAGGATTAAATCTTGTTGGTTTTTCTTTTGTTGTTGGAAGTATTATACTCATAACTTTTTTGCTAATTTTTGAAATTCTACACTTATTCTCAATAAAATATCAGAAACAGATTCATCCTCATCATTCAAAAAAACTTCCTCTACTTTAGGAGAATATTCTTTTTCAAAATCGGGAAACAAACTTAATGATTTTTGTAATTCTGGTAAATCATTTTTAGCATCTTCTTTTCTTTTTTCATAAAGAGAATGACTAATCTCTTGACCACTAGATAATACAACCATCATTTCATTTACAGGAATAAGATATTTTCTATCTGGTTTTCCTTCACTGTCTACTCCTTCAATTACATCATATTCCTCTTGGAAATAAGGATTGTACTTGAGTTTAAACAATGATCTGTCTTCATTCATTGGTATAATATCAATAGTTTTACCATTACCATCATAGGCATTGTCATAAAACTCCATATAGATATCTTCACCTTTCTTCAATTCCCACTCAAAAAACTGACATTGTCTTCCAAACTTTCCTTTTTTGAAAAATGCAGTTTTAATTGTGAAAAATGGATCAGCAATACCAATTGCTTTGAAAGCATCCATATGTTGCATATAAAACTCTCTTTCTTTTTCTTTTCTTAAATTACTACTCATATTTATTAATTTACTTGGATTTTTTGTGCTACAGCTCTAGCAGGGGTATTCATTTCTATTATTCTCATAGTTACCCTATCAAGTTTAAAGAAACTTATTCTTGTTGTGCCATTTCTGGACTTCAAAAAATGAAACACTAATGTATCCGGGTCTTCAATTAAAAACTTCTCAGGACCATATTGTTTAATTCTTCTTATAGAAGGTTTATTTATACCCATTACTACATCTGCATGCTGTAACAAAGCATCAGAACCATATATATCAGAATCTAATACATAATTACCGTAATTACCTTCTACTTGTCTTTTAATATCATCAATGTTTCTATTTAATTGACTTAGGACTATAAATGCAACTGGATATTTTTTCTTCATTTGAGTCAAGGCTTCACCCAATGATCCCAGCATTTCAAATTTATCCTTTTGTCCTACATCATTTTTAAATAGAGCAGAATGATCTATTGCAACAAGCATGTTTCTATATGAACCATCTTCTCTTCTGTGTCTTTCTAATTCATGATGAACAGTAGAACACATTTCGTTGACAGTACATACATCATAGACAACATTTACAATATCAGATGATGCACTTTCATGATAAAAATCAACGCACCTCTGAAATATTCTTTTGTCAACTAATTTTCCGTCTTTACTCATTAATGTATTGTAATCAGCACCTGTTTTCAGACCAAACTTTCTTATTGCACTTGTTTCATCAACCATTTCCATTTGGAATTTAAGAACACGGAAGTCTTCATTTTTATTTAAATCAATGATATCAGATATCAATTGTTCCATAAAAAGAGTTTTTCCAGTTCCAGGTCGAGCACCAACTACAGTAATAGTTTTCCATTCTAATCCATCACAAAAGGCATCATTAAATTTGGGCCATGCACTAACAAGAGAACGTAATTTACCTTCTCTTCTAGCTTTCATTTTAATAAGACCCTTTTCTAAACTGTCTCTTTCACTAACTGGTAATAAGTGACGGGCACCATTAAATAAATTAGCCATAGATTTTTAAAATTTAAATTATACAATTAACTCACTAAAATATACTTGTTCATCATCAGGACTGTCTTTTAAGTATTCACAATAAGTTGCTAAATCAGAATCCCAACTCTTGTCTACATTTTGCTTTCTCAAAAAATATTGAGCAGTTCTCATGTATTCATAGTTTTTAGATTCATATTCTCCAACATATTTTTGTGTGGCTTGAAAGATAGTTTCCCAATCGTAATCATAAGTTTCAAAAAACCATCTAAATCCACTTTCTAAGTTTTTGGCAGGTACTCTTGCATATTTTCCAGAAGACAGCTTCTTATTAGGAAATATATGTACATATGCCTCTATGTTTTGCATAAAATTATGCCCTAGTAAATCTGTAGAAGTTTTTTTCTTAGATCTTTTGAAATAGCCATCAATTTCAGTAGTAAAGATAACACTTTTATCTGTTAATTCCAAATCTTGTGTCAACCAATTGTCTTTAATTAATCGAGTTACCTCAAGACTGGCTTTAACATAAGTGTTTGGAACAATTCCTTCTTTTACACAATCTAATATATAAAATGCATTAGGAGTTATTCCCATATCAGCAAGTTTTTTAAAGATTTCTTTCATATTACCATGTTATAATTTGATTGTAATTCTCTTTTACTAAAACAGATATTTTATTAAATATATCATCACAATCCCATTTAGAGCCGTTATAAGCAGCAGAAGCAGGATGTTTAACATAAAACCTATAATTATTATCGTTGGTAAGATTAGACCACTCTTCAGCTTTTTTACCCATGTACACATATATCAATCCGTTATTATGATTATTTAAAGTATCTAACAGATATGCAGTAAACGGTTTCCAGATATCATAATGACCACCTATTTGACCTACTTCAGTAGTAAGTGCTGTGTTTAACATTAAAATACCTTGATTTGACCATCTAGTCAGATCACAATTTCTTTCATACCTGTGAGGATAGTTTTCTTCTACTCCATTAAATAAAAATCTTAATGAAGGTTGTTCTATTAAAGTGTTTCCACAACTAAATGCAATACCATCAGCAACACCTAACTGTGGATATGGGTCTTGACCTATCATAACAATTTTAAGTTCATGATATGGACATTCTTCAAATGCTCTTAACACTTGTTTAAGAGGTGGTGTAAATCTTTTATCTGATTCACTTAGAGTCCAAAGTTTGGTGAGTATGTCATCAAATTCAGAACTAAATATAAAAGATTTAAGAATTTTATCCCATCCATTTGGTTTTAATTTCTCAAACATTTTTTGTTTAATTTCTTCTAAATCCATTTTTTTTGTTATTTTTGATAAAAATTATAATTATGATAAAAGTAAAAGAACTAAAAGATGATGCTATTATAACCATAGAAGTAAATAAAAATTTTTACTTAATGACTAAAGCTGCTTCATTTGTAATTTTGCAAGGTATGGACATTCCTGAAAAAGGAGATGCATACTTTAAAGACATCATGAGTAAAGAATACAATTCTCTTGATGAACCACAAAGAGCTTTTTATACTATAGCACTACTTCTTGCTGAAATAGAAAGTCAAGCTACTAAAAATAAATTATATACAGAAAAGGATATTCCTGAACCAGGAGAAGAAGGTTACGTAGAACCTAAGTTAGGTTAATATTCCAATTTTCTCTTCCAATTTGTATACAAGCTTCAATAGCTAACATTAATTCATCTTTACTACAATCAGCAAAGGATTTATCTGCAATACCAGATGCATCTTTAATGACACATTTCATTTCATCAAAGGTGTATCCAGATTCTTTTGCCATTTCTCTAATACAAGCATGTACTTTTGCAAGTTGTGCTTTAGTATGATCTGCATCAGCTAGATCTAAATACATTTCTATTTTCTGGCCTTCTGGAATCTTATCTAAGAAAATTTCATAGGCCAGTTTATCTTTAGGATTAGCATAAACTAACTTACCATTAGTCTTTATGAATTTACCACTAAACATCTTTACAGCTTATTAATTTTTCCATTACTTGAAGAAAACTAATTAAATTTTCTTCTGTTTCAATTTTTAATGCAGGTATGTCAAAAGAGACAACTTTCCAGTGGTCGTCTTTAATAGTATCACTGTCTGTAGAGACAAGACAAATACCTTCACAAAGTTCTAAAATATAGTAGTAATAATCATAACCATTATTACTCTCTAAATCAGAACACATTTCTTTTTTAAATCCATGCTCAATCAGTTGATTTTCTGTCATGATTACAAAAAATAAATTAAAATTCCATAAAAGCCAATTCCGGCTAGAAAGTAAACAAGATTGTTTACCCATTTAGGATAATTTTCCATAATTATAATTGATTAGTAAAAAATTCAGGGTTTATAATATCAGACGTATAATTTAATTTTTTATACTTCTTATTGTCAAGTGTCCAAAGACCCATATCATTTATTCTTTTCTTTCTAAGTGTAAGTATAGAATATCCAGTAATATGAGCATTATCATCATCTTCACTTAATAACATGCCAAGCATGTTTTGTTTTTCTTCTTCAGTAACATAATTTGTTTTAACAAGTAAGTTTAACTCTGATAGGAAAATAAAAGGTTTAAAATCTCCTTTTTTATGACCTGCAGCATACATGTACCACAAATAACCCATATTATTGTCTTCTGATTTAGAAACATCCCAATGTTCTTGACATATATCGTTAATTAAGGTTTTTAGTTTTTTGTCTTTAAAATTAAAATACTTATTCATTTTTTCTTGTATCTATGTAATCAATAATAAATCCCACTGCCACAATAATATTCATACCAAAGGACATTAATATCTCGTGTATGTCAGCATACACATTTAAAGATAAGTGTACATGACCCACCATCCAAAATGGTATGGACAAGTTTTGACTTACCCATACCACTAGATATTTTAGAAAGTGCTTCATTTAATCTCCTTCTTCATTATTCACCCCCTTTTTCTTCTCTGGCTTCACCATAGAACGAGGAGAATTTTTTGGAGATTTGTTCAACCTTTTCAGTTTCTCCTGAATTCTCTGATTCAATAAACTTAACCCTCCCTCTTTCCTGTTCTCTTTCATACTCACGCCAATTGTAAATTTCTAATTCTTTCATTCTAACTACATCTTCTATGGTCATACCTTCTGGTATACCATCATTTGCATTCATGATTTGAATACAGACTTCTTTCATTCGTCCCATATTGTTAAACTTTTTTCTAAGAAAAACTTAATTGTAACTCTTATGTCTGACTGACCTTTTATAGCTCCAACTGCTTTTAGTTTATTAAATAATTTTCTATTAAGATCTAGTTCTACTCTTACAGATCTATCACTTATAGATTTTCCTCTTTCAATTACACTAAAGTCAAATGGAAACATTTGAGCATATACATATACATTTTGAATATATGATTTATCTTTATGAAAATCCAATGCAATTTTTTTATTATAGTTAATACTATATCTTTTAATATTTGTAAGCTTTGCAATAGTATGTTCACTTAACATAAATCTATATGCCAAAATACCAATAAGATAACTTCTTTGATCTACTAAAACTCTTTTACGTGAGTTCACAGTAATTTTAGATAGAGCTTGTAGTACATCTTCTTTAGTGTAATCTTCCATATTAAATAATATCTAATTCTAATTCCATCTCTTCCTCTTTTACTTTTGCATCAGACATTAATCCTTCTATAGGAAGGAATCTGCTTGCATCATAGTATTCATAAGGAAATGATCTTTCAGTTAATTTAACTTCTTTGAGTTCTAAACCAATTTTTCCAGCTTGTAGACCCATTTTGATGGCATTGATAACAGTGTAAACTACACCTTCTTTTATCCATTCATCTGGAGATATTCTATTTGGTTTTTTAGTTGCATCAATGCATATGACTTTCATAAACTTCTATTTCTGATTTAATTTGTAATTCTTCAAAAGTAGATTTTATTTCTAACATTTCTAAAAAATCTCCAGATTTTACAGAACACTGACCAACATTATGAGCAATTATAGCACATTGTTCAGCTTGTATTGGATCATGTTTACAGAATCTAATCAAGCATGCCATAATATAATTATAGTCATTGACAGAATCATTATACAAAACTAATTTATGTGTTTTTATGTCTTCCATATCACTCTAATATACATAAATTTTAGGATTAATCTAAATTAACTCCAAAATCTTTCCATACTACTTTACTTTGATCAAATCCTTCTAATGCATCAGTAACCCATTTTTCATCTACAGTGCCTACATAACAAAGTATATGTACAATAGCTTTATCATCAGGATTAAGACGGAGTAACCTTCCAATTCTTTGACTTGCTTTTCTTTCATTTCCATAAGCATGCATGATTATACCTTGTTTAAGATTAGGAATATTTACACCTTCATTTAACTGCAATACAGTAGATAACTTTGTAATCTCACCATCTTTAAACATCTGAAGATTTTCTTCAGAATCTTTGTTGTTACTATGATAACTATATGAACACAACTTATCAGCTTGAGCTTGAGTATTAGCAAACAAGATACATTTATTGTCAATGCTATCCATTAACTTTTTAGCATATTTCTCTTTGCTTGGATACTCCATCATAGCCTTCATTCTCATTACTCTGAGCATGTGCATGTTACCAGAACCAACATCAATTCTTCTTGACCAATACACATAGTTAGAATCTTCATCAGTCATAAATTGCTTATTTGACATTTTAACAAAATAATCTTTTTCTGTAGATAAATTAATCTGGTGCACCACGATTTGATAATCATTTAAGATACCATTTTCTATTGCTTGATCTGCTTTAAATGTATAAACTACAGGACAGAACTCTTGTACTAATCTACCTTTTTCTGAGTCTTTGTATCGAGGTGGAGTACCACTTAAACCTAATACTTTACCTTTATACAGCTGTAAGAATCCCCGGTGACTATCAAGTAATGAATGACATTCATCTAAACATACAATATCAAATTCTTTTGGATCTTTCTTATTTAGACTTAAGTAAGTACTAAATACTATTCTATCTAATAAATGTTGCATACTAAATTTCTCTGCATCATCCTTCCATGACTGAAATATTGCTTTTTTAGGAGCAACAACTAATATTTTCATTAGTGGTGTACTATTTCTTTCAATATAATTTAGGCCAACAAGGGTCTTACCGACCCCTGTGCCTAAACAAATTGAACTTCTTTGTTTACTGTCTGTAGCAGCTAATGCTTCAAACTGTATCTCTTGTCTATCCATTATTTTGGAAGTTTAAATATTTGTTTTCTAATAAATGTACCAGTCTCATCACCAATAGCCATCAACTTAACAGTTTTTATGTGTTTTTCAATTGCAACCATAGTTTTAGAGTGATCATACTTAGGAGTATATGCCTGCATAAAAGCACTTAAGAACTGAAACTTAACAGCTCTATCACTTTTACCAATCTTTAAGAAAATATCATTGAATGCTTTACACATATCTTCTGCTCTTGGATTAGTAATTTGAAAATTACCAGTCTTAAGCATACCAGTACTATATCTAACACCAGCATTATTTACACCAATGATAGCTAACATAGTTACCTCAATATCATACATGTTTTTCCATTTGAAAAGTTTCATATAATCTGGACGGATCATTTTCCATGCATTGATAAAGTTCATCATATCCCATGACTTAGAAGAGTTATTAAGATAAGCCATCTTTTTAATTAAATCTTCTTCAGATTCAATATCAATTTCAATATATGGAATCGGTTGACCTTCTCTCTCTAATGCAGTAGCCATATGTTGACCATCAACAATATAAGTTTTCCATTCTCCTTCAAAAATATTTGTTCTACAACATATTACTACTCTAAGACAGCCTTGTATTCTAAGACTTGCAATCATTTTTTGTACATGCTTACTGTCAATACTTCTGTTCATAGGTAATACCGAGAACGTTTTGTAACTTGTTGTGTGTTTAATTTTAAGTTCTTTTCCAATCATTTTCATAATCATAAGTTTTAAATCATAAATAAATTATTTTAACCAGCCTAATATTCTAGCATCTGCAGGATGTGCATGAATCCAATCATGACAATTCCTACATGCTGCTTTCCATGTAGACTGTACCAAATAGAAAGCATCTCTGTTAGAGCCAGCATATGTGTGGTGTACATCAGTACTACCATTCATACAACCAGCTACAGAGACCTGACATATTGGATTTTCAGTAAGAAACCTTTCTCTCAACTTAAGATATTCAGTATCTTTCTTTTTTTTTTTAGAAGAAACCAGAGGGATTTTATAATCAGTTGGTTTCTGTGTATTATCTTTATTTTTGGGATTTTGGCAACTCCAACAATATTTACAATACTTGAATCCCTCATAGTTTTTCCATATAACAGTTATCTTTTGACAACCATCACATTCTTTAAGCTTCACAGTAGTTCTTTTGGAAACTCAGGTGACTTAGGTACTCTCTTAAATAAAAAGTTCCTTAGAGCACTCCAAAGACTTTCAGTAATGTGAAGATCTTTATCAAGAAAATTATCTTTTGGACAGACAACATACTTATCTATTAGATCAGCACATCTTGGATGGTTTGTTGTAATAACTTTAATTAAATATTTTTTTCTACTATTTAGTAAAACCTTTACTTCAAGTGGTCTCCATGTTTCTCTACTTGGAGACAACTCTCTGATGTCATAAAATGTTTTCATACACTTTGATTTTTTAACATTGGTAAATTTACTGGTGCTTCTTGTAAACTTAAAAAGTTTTTAGGAAGTACACCTTCAGCTATAAATATACGAATTATATCATCTTTTGAGACTTTTAAATCTTTAAAAGTTAAAGTATTTTTATACTTTTCATCAATGTCTGAATACTCTAATATATCCTGTGTCATTTTAGAATTGGGAAACAAACATTGAAATATATCATTACTATATTTAATAGTAAGTTTTTGTTTCAATGTATTTAATACAGTTTGTGCACGTTTATACACATTGTTTATTCTTTGTTTTTTCTTACTACATATTGTAGCAAGTTCTTCTTCTGAAAGAGACCCTAATCCATAGATTGCTCTTTTATATAAATAATTTTGATAAATAGAATATTTATCTTGTTCATACTGCATATAGGTTTTACCTGAATGCAATTGGTAATGACTTACATCTTGTTTTAACTTTTCCATCTTAATCATACAATTTAAATTCATAAATTAAAAAGGGGAGACTTATATGCCTCCCCCTAATCTTTGTTAACTATTTTTTATTAGCCACCAATTGAAAAATCATCATTTGGTTGCAATGCTGCAGAATTAGCATTTTGTGCTGAGTATGCTGCACGTAGTTGCTCTACATTATCATGTTTAATTAATGTATCTGCACCATTAGCATCAAAACTAAATTTAGTTCTGCGGAAGATAGGTAATCCTCCTAATGTACATACTACACCTGTTTCACCTGCAATCTTAAGATCACGTTCTGGTGTTTTGTCATTAAATGGTTCAAGAGATTCCTCTACAATAATTTTACCATCTAATTGTTGTCCTGCAAAGAATCCAGTTTCTTGTAATTCAGAAACAGAACCAGGGATTAATGCTGATACTTGTTTTCTACGTAAGAAACCATTATCATCAATCATTGTTCTTACTTGTTGTACACGAACGTACCCGAAATCAGAATTGTTTTGAGAAACATTTACAACAGTTCCGGTTGTTTCTTCAGCTAATACAATCACTTTTGAGTTCATAATCTCATTTTTAAAAATTAATAAATAAATAATTAGATTTTTTTGAGTGGATACTATAATACAGCTACTCAAACTGTAATAAGTGGTATATACTACGGAAAGTAATATAATATATTTACTCTGTGTTATCTGATAAATCTATAATATCATCAAATGGAACATCATCTGATACTATATTATTTATTTCTTCATCATCCTCTGCAAGGAATTCGAAGTCATAAAATTTTTCTTTGACATTTTTATCAACAGCTGATCCTGTAAAAGGATTATGAATGTGCTCACCATAGTCAAGTGACATCATATACTGTATATCTTCATCAGTTAGATCAAGATATTCCTCAATAGATAGATGTATTACTTTTCCGTTTGGTAACTGATATAACATTTAAATGCATATATAAATATGCTGATAAATATAAAACATATAAATGAATGCATAATACATATAGTAATAATATTTAGTAATATATAGCTAACAATGAAAAAGGGGAAGACAAATCTCCCCCCTATATCATTTATTTTGGAAAAGTATATTACAAATATACTATCTTTAAAGCTCTTCAATTATTTCTAATTGATCACTTTGCACATGTGTGTAGTCTTTTTTATCATTACCTTGATCATCTACATTAGTATAAAAAACTTGATAATTAGTATAATCATGATAACCCTTAAATTCTCCTACAGTTACAACAACATTCCCATGCTCATCACCATATTTAGCCTTAATAGCTTCTTTATTACTATTATAACCCAAATTATTAGCATTGATTTTACAAAGAGTACCTGTTGGAATAACATTAGTTAGTTTATTACCAAGCATAAGTTTAAAAAACCAAGTACTTGCATTACTACTTTGACATAACATTGGAGTCAATAGTTTTACAAATTCTGTATTATTAGAATGCTTAATGATAGACTCTAATGCTTTAGCAACATCAGTCTCATCATATGTTACAGATATTTTCATGTGTTTAGTCTTTTGTAATCTCTTATTTTAGATAAAAGATCTGTATTAAAGTTTGTCCATCTATTATAATAATCTACATTAGTAGTATAATGAGGTTTTTGTTCAGGTATATAATTACAAGTAGTTCCGGAAGCTAAAACATTTCCTTCATTATCTGTAATTTCTGCATCAAGATCAAATCCTAATACAGAATAAATAGTATTCTTATCCATTACCAAACATGTTTTTAAGAAAGCCAGACAATACATGCTTAGAATTATATTTATCAATAACTCTAGACATAATCATAGTAGCAAATACAACTTCATTTGTATGTTTACATTGATCAACAACTTCTACAAGACATTCATGTAGTTGACGGTTTTTATGATAAGCATGAATACATATATCTAATAACTCATCTGATCGTTGCATACTAATACCAAATACTTCATGTAGTTGATCAGCATTATCATCAATAACTAATAGTTTATGGTTACTTTGACCATACGTTTTCTTTTTAAATAACTTTTTAAATAATTTCATAATCATATTTTAAGTTTATCAATAAATAGTGATCCCAATAGGAATCGAACCTATAACCCCAGTCTTAGAAGGACTGTGCTCTATCCAGTTGAGCTATGGAACCTAAATACTTTAATTTAAAAGTAAATAAATAATTGATGATACAATGGCTACTAGTAATATAGTAGCCATTAATCTTTTACTTTGATTTTTCTTCAAAGAACTCTGTGTCATTAACTCATCAATAGCTATTTCTAAACATGCTATTTGATATTCAAGTTCATTTCTTCTGAGTTTGTAATACTCTTCAGCTGGTTCATATCTATGAAGATCTTCTAATTCTTCAATATGATAATCTCTCTTTTCTTTTAACTCTGCAATAATCTTTTCCATTTTATTCTGATTTAAAGGTTAAGTAAACTATTTTGTACGAATAATAAGTAATTGTATTGTACCTAACACACCTGCTAATAAAAACACATATGTTGCAAATTCAACATGCTCTGGTTCTGTAAACATTAATACTAAACAACAAGCCATAGTAATTGCTGCAATGCCTGCAAATAAAAAGTTCATATATTTCATAACTATCTTTTTTGATTTAAATAATTTTGTGACCATACTAACACCATTAGTAAAGCCATTATGATTAATTCTTTCATGCTTTGATGTATAAATGATTAGGCATGTATCCTCCATAAACAAACTTAGTTACTTTACACAACCATGCTCTGTCTACATCTGGACAATTCTCAACTTTATAATCAGCACCACCATATAAATGATGTAGTTTTTTAAGTTTAACTGCATCTTCAATTGGTTCTTCTGAAACATCAACAGTAACAGTGTCTGTGTTATTTGATAAATAATCAAGCATTCTATCAGCACCAGAAACCATCTCTAAATCAGATTTATCACCTTCCCACTGAGGTAGGAAGATATACCATTTTTTATCTTCTTTATTAAATGTCATTTTTTTCATAATATAAGTATTTATAGTCACCAAGTGACAGGAATATATAGCTAAAATCAAATGCAAATACAAATTCAAAGACCTTCTCTTCCACAAAGGCAAATACAAAAATACAGTCTCAATTATATCAGCCAGTTATCTCCGCTAGATGGAGTAACTTGTCTGATGATGAGTTCTATCTCAGTAAAGTTGAAGAGAAGCGGTTTTTTAAGTTTTTGTATAACATTACATTTTTTAGATGTGGTCTATGCCACGAAGTATATATGAATTCCTGTCACTAGGTATGAAGAGTAAGAGAATCAGCTTGTGCCTATCTCTTACTCACCTAATATTAATATTAGTTCTCAATTTGTATAAATAAATCTATAACATCTTGAAAACGTGGATCAACATTAATTCTTAATGCTGCTGCTGCTTTAATATCCAATTCACGTTGGCTATTAAATTCCATAGTAAGTCTTAACACTTCACCATTGTATGCATCCATTTCTAACTGATAATTCTGGTTGAGTTCTTTCTCAAGCTTCAAGAATTCAGCTGCTTTGTTTGCATTCTCTTTCTGAATACGTGCATTCTCATCACTTACTAAGTTCTTAACCTTAGCTTTGTAAAAATTCACACTTTGTTCGTGCTTTCTATAAAGTTCTGCAACTTCCTCATGTAGTTCCATTAATGAACTAGGGTGATGATGCTTGGTAACTTTAACCGGAGTCTTTTTACCATCTTCAACTTCAAACCATTCAAGAGTAGATATATTTGGAAGTTCTCTTCTTAATTCAGATAACTTACCATTCTTATGAATGAACTGACCAAGATGAGATGCTAATGCTTCTTCTTGTAAATACTTTGAGTATTCAGAATCTGTAAGCTGTGACCAACCCCATGATTCTTCTACATTATCCTCTATTTCGTAATCAGGAGCATACACACGCACAGGTTGTGTCAAGTGAGAAATATCTGGTGTTAAATTCCGGATTCTTCCTATTTCAGACTCCTTACTCTTAATAGCTTCCATAAGGAATGCTTGAGTAGCATGTAAATCACCTTTAGTCTTAAGTTTATCTAAGATATCCTCTGCTATAACTATGCCTTCTTGTAGTAGGTAAGATTGACCACTAATGCTAATCATCTTACTACAGTTGTTGTAAGATTCAATCTCACGTGCAATCTCTTGTGCATTTTGATTGCACAGATTACTAATGCTTTGTGCTTGAGACATACTCAAACCTTTTGATGCTAAATTTCTCATAATCAGATTTTTTGTTTTTTTATTTATAAATTAATTTTAAGTGTATCATATGCATGCAATTAATTCTTGATAAACAGTAAACTTTTGTCTTGCTTCTTCTATATCACAAGTTTCTTGCATAGCATAAGACTTAAGATTATCCATTCTTTCTCGAATATCTTTTCTTACATCTTCTTTTTGTACATCAGTCAAATAATCTCTGATATTGATAAGTGTGCTAAAATAAATTGTTTCCTTCATGGCAATCATATTTGTTAGTATAAATAAGTATATGCAGTTTCACCATCCTACTGCTAAGGTCAATTAATAATTAGTAAGGTGACTGATTTTCTAATCCATTTAAATCTGACTCATTTTTCCTATCTTCTGCTGTATATCCAGCTGAATCTACGTAAGGTC